>OAWU01000205.1_pt1 | contig 46039 bp, 38 predicted proteins | sample 1477041 | NCBI WGS metagenome assembly OAWU01 (sample SAMEA2580266, study PRJEB22360) | human gut metagenome | biome: human gut; feature: human-associated habitat; material: faeces | place: Denmark | collected 2008/2010
AATATTTCAGATATGGTGTTATCGTTGTTGGACCGGAGCGGAGTGGCAGCCGTTGGCACCGTGCCTAATAATGTACCTGATGAGTCTGCCAAGGTGGGGACGCATGTGAAAGCAACTGCTGAATCCATGCTTTCTGTACAACCTGATTTAGTATTAGTTCCAAACTGGATATCTCCAGATGCAATTGGGGAAATGCGGAATATGCAGATTCCCGTTTACGTCTATAAGACTCCGACTACGGTAGAAGAAGCAAAAGCAGTTATCCATGAAATTGCAGGACTCTTACACGCTTCGGATGAAAAGATGATTGCTAGCATGGATGCAGATTTGAAAACTGTCGAAGAGTTAGCAAATAAACATACCGGTGAACGCCCTGTAGTAGCATTTTATACGCAATTTGGTTTAACCGGTGGCAAAGGGTCAACCTTTGATGATATGACTAAATATCTGAAGGTTACCAATGCGGCCGCCCAATTAGGCTTGGGGCCTTTTGATAATGGGACGCGAGAGGATTTAATTAAAGCGAATCCAGATATTATTATCATCCCATCGGTGGCCTACACTTCGGATGGTACTACGCCAGCAACGGCAGAGCAACTCTATTCTGATCCTGCTTTACAAGGTGTTAAGGCCATCGCCAATCGTCGTGTGTTCCTCGTAGATTCCTCTCAGGTCATGAGTTATTCCCAATTTATGACACGGGCAATGGTTTCTATGGCACAAAATATATATAGTATGTAAATGTATGTGTGGAGGTTTTTATGAAAGTATCAAGAATGCAACGATTATCTATGTACGTAGGGTTAGCTCTCGTATTTGGTAGCACATTGAGTGCTTCTAGTGTATTAGCTGTTGACGCTAGTGATGCAAAGGAAGCGCATACCATTGTTGTTACGGCAACTCGTAGTGAACAACAGCTTTCAGAAGTGCCAGCTAGTGTAGGTGTAGTAACAGGCGACGATATTCGTGAGCGCCATGCTACGAATATGAACGAAGCCTTGAACATCGTACCGGGCGTAGATATTAATACGTATGGTGGTGGCGTAGGTTACACGAACTCCAATGCATTCCGCATCAATGGGTCTGACCAAGTATTGTATTTGGTAGACGGCATCAATATGGGCGCAGCAGGTGTGAATCCGCCGATGACTATTTTGAAAGATATGTCCAGTATTGATCGCATTGAAGTCCAACGTGGTGCAGGTTCTACATTGTATGGTTCCGGCGCCATCGGTGGTGTAGTAAATGTAATCACTGCAAAACCTGAGCAAGGTGTACAAACTAAGCTTCGCGTGATGGGTGGCAGCAATGATTTAGAGCAATACGCAATTACCAACGAAGGTAGCCAAAATGATTGGTATTGGCGTGTAGGCGTACAAAAAGATATTATTGGTTCCTATAAAGATGGTCATGGCGTGCGCGTTCCGCAACATGGCAATAGCCACACTGCATCTTTCATGGTGGGCAATAAAATCAATGATAAGAACGATGTAAAAATATCTTACGATACATATCGTGGTGATGTAATGTATTCCGACCATTTGGGTGCCCTCAACCATATTCGTTATGGTAATGAAGCGAATGATTCCTTACGCGCGATTTGGAAGAACAAAATCAGCAATCGTTGGAGCCATCAATTATACTTGATGAACAATCATTATAAAACAACATACGATGGGTACTTAACAGATGTGAAGACTCGTGGTATTGGCGATCAAGTTACGTATAAAGCAAAAGACCATACTGTAGTAGGCGGCTTTGACTGGAGACAAGATAAGGTGCTTAATATGGGCGGCGTGAAGCTTACGAACACATCATACTTCATTCAAGATGAATGGAAATTTGCTCCTAAGTGGACTGTAACACCTGGTATCCGCGTTGACCATCATTCCTCCTTCGGTACGCATACATCTCCATCCATCAGCCTTGGCTATGATGTAAATGAGAAGACAAATGTGTATGCTGCGTATAAAGAGTACTTCTTAGCCCCTACACCATACCAATTATTTGATGGCTTCAATGGCAACCGCAATTTGAAACCGGAAACAGGTCATGAATTTGATTTAGGTGTACACCACAAATTCGGTAAAACATGGAATAGTAATCTTAGTTTCTTCAGCCGTAGTACGAAGGATAAAATCGGTTGGGTTATGACAGATCCAGCAAATTTTACAGGCCAATATCGCAATTTTGACACTGAAAAAGCTCGTGGTATCAATGCGGATGTGCGTAAACAATTGACGAACCACTTGTCCGCACGCCTTGGCTATACGTATACTCATATTGATGCGACACCAACTCGCAAAGCAAATCGCGATGGGTATGTGCCAAAACATGCTGTTAATGCAGGCCTTGATTACAACGATGCTAAATGGGATGCTCATTTGGATATCCGCGGTATCATTAATCGTCCTGGCCCTGCAGATAATGTATTCCCACGTAAAACGTACTGGTTGGCGGATATCAGCGCTAACTATCGTGTACGCGAAAATGTTACTATATTTGGTCGTATCAATAATATCTTTGATACATACTATGCAGAACAATCTAGCGTTCGTTGGGGCAACCCTGGTGACTGGTGGCCAGGTCAAGGTCGCAACTTCCGTCTAGGTGTAGAAGTGACTATCTAATAGATATAACTACTGCAATGGCTAATAGATATAACTACTGTAATGGTTCGATTATAAAGCTATACTAATAATTGACAATTACATCATAGTTATTTGTATAGCTTCAAAATGTAATCTATATCATGGTGAAAGAGCCTCTTATGGGGCTCTTTCATTTTTATTATAATTTTTGATGATATATTGAGACCGCACTAAGAACCATGAGAGTTATTTTCAATAACCGATAAATTGGATATAGGTAAATAAGTATATGTTATAAAACTATAGATTTTCTATAGTAAAAGCTCTATAATATTATGTATCTATCTATAGGTATTCATAGTTTATGTTTTGTGATGTAAACGTATATTTGCTTGTATAGTAAATGTTTTGTTACTTTCACAGTTATCAAAACCTTCCCATGGAGAAGGTTGATTTTTAGAGGAGTTGGATCGAAATGAAACAACCAGAATTATCGCCGTATATGATGGCTCGCAAGCCGTCTGGCATTCGCCTAGGACAAATTAAATTCTTGGAACGTAAGAACCCACCTATCTTGGTGAATGGTTCTATTGGCAATGTAATGCGTCCTATGCATCCCGCCATGCAGCGTAGGTTGTTTGATTTGGGTGGTGTCAATAGCCCGTTCCACAATGGTATTGTGCCATATGTGCCAACTACGGGCACTGATGAGTGTCGTGAAGCGTTTTTACACATTTTGCGCAGTCAAGGTTTTGATACGACAGGCCTTGATGTACTCGTAACAGACGGTGCATCCATGGCGATGGAAATCATCATGCTCGGCGTATGTGGTGGTGCCGGCGAAGAGGAACGCCCTCTCTTGATGTTCAATCCTTCCTATACAAATTATGATGCAGTAGGTCTTCGCATAGGCCGTAAAACCGTAACAGTAGAACGGGAGCTCAATGAAAATGGTGAGTTCGAATTGCCGTCCGTAGAGACTGTAGAGAAGCGCATTATCGCCACCAAACCTGGTGCGTTGCTTATCATTCCTTATGACAATCCGACTGGTCAATTATTTAGCAAAGAAACACTTATTGAATATACTAAATTGTGCGTTAAACATAATTTATGGATTATCTCTGACGAAGCGTACCGTGAATTGGCTTATGAAAAAGGGAAAGAAACATCTAGCATTTGGGCTTTAACCGATAAAGATGTGCCTGGCATCGAAGGTCGCCGTATTAGCCTTGAAACAGCTAGTAAGGTTTGGAATGCGTGTGGACTTCGCATTGGAGCCATCATTACGGATAATAAATTGTGCTATGAAAAATCTGTTGCGGAATATACGGCAAACCTTAGCGCTAATACATTGGGCCAATATATCTTTGGCGCTTTGAAGCATGAGTCCTATGCGCAGTTGCACAATTGGTATGAGCAACAACGCGACTACTATCGTCAAATGATCTTTGAACTCCATAAAGGCTTTAAAGAGGTAGAACCGGACTTTATCGTGTCTCGCCCTGAAGCATCTATTTACTTTGTAATCGACGTGAGAAAGGTGGCAAAACCTGGCTTTGACGGCGTAGAGTTCGCGTCCTGGTGCGCCGAACACGGTGCAGTGAGCCTTGATGATGGTAAGGAATATACACTCCTCATGGCGCCGCTCAATGGTTTCTATAGCGGTAAAAATGGTGATAATAACCCTGGTAAAACACAATTGCGCGTGTCCTTCTGTGAAAATCCAGATTTATTGCGCTTGGCTCCTGAATTATTATCTAAACTATTCAGAGCTTACGAAGCACAACGAAATGTATAAACGTAAAGAGTGCCATTCCCAAAGGGAAGGCACTCTTTTTGCATTGTAAGTTATCATCATGAGTCATATAGATACTATGTATGGTATAGTATTACATAAAAAAGAGCTATAATATTCAAAATTATAGCTCTTTTCGTTTTTCCCTAGATATGGTAAGTAGGGAAGGGCTTTTATTTACTTTCTTCATCATGATGCGGTCCCTTAGTACGTATTTCGACTGCCAGTTGCTCGCTAGGTATGGAGCGTTCCTCAGTTGCTGGATATGAAGTGTCTTCTAAGATAACCGTTTCTAATAATTTGTCAATTTCATCAGACTGGATGGATACTTCTTTGTTGTACCATTCGCCAAATTCGTGAATAACCTCTTCGTTGCGACGAAAATAGGTATATTGGTCGATTTTACGCGATTCTACAAGTTCAGCATTCTCTAAGATGCTCATAAATGTAGAAATAGAAGATTGAGATACACCGCAGCGCTTTTGGATGCTCTTAACGCTCACACTATGTGGAAAATCGATAAGAGTTTTAGAGTGTACTTGTACACCGAATTCTTTCTCTGGGTGTTTTAGCCACAATATAATATCTAACCGATGCGGATTTGATAATGCTTTCAAGATTTTTAACGGGTCCATAGGGCCTCCTCTTAATTAAAAAATAACGAGTTCCCAACCTTGACCGTGGACTTGCATTATGCGGTCGTATTATACGCGTCTTGCTCCGTATAGGGTTTTTGCTACTTTTATCATACGCTACTTTTACCGTGAAAGCTAGACTTACTTATAAATTTCACGAATTGATGAATTTTATTGCACTCATCTAGAACGGAAAGTATACATTAGTATTAATATATAATGAGTATATATACAACCTTTAAAGTCTTTTATAATATATTTCTGAAAAATATAGAATATATTCATCTTTCTGTGATAATTTTTAAAGGTATTTTGGTTCTAAATAGAGAAATATATATACTATATGAACTTATGTAAGTCTAAGCTTTCATTTAAAGGAGCTGAGTATATGGCAATTGATCGCAATGAAACATTTGATGTTATCGTTGTTGGCGCAGGTCCAGCGGGTTCTGCGGCAGCATTACGCCTTGCGGAGCAGAGGGTAAAAGTTTTACTTATCGAACGTGGAACCGCACCAGGTGCTAAAAATATGATGGGTGGACGCATCTATACACATTCTCTGGAGCGTCTTGTACCGGACTTTAGAGACCGTGCGCCGTTGGAACGAAAGGTGACAAAAGAGCGCATTTCTATTGGTACAGGTAATGAAATGACCACCATCGAGTATAGTTACGAAGATGGTGAACCTAATGAAGAATCCTACGTAGTATTGCGTGCTAAATTTGATAAATGGCTAGCAGAAGAGGCAGAGAAAAAAGGAGCTCTCCTCGTATCTAATGTACAGGTAACAGAGCTTATTACCGAAGGCGAAGGAAAACATCGTCGCGTGATAGGGGTTCGTTGTCACGATGACGAAGTATATGCAAAATTAGTTGTCATCGCAGAAGGTTCTAATACATTGTTATTGGAACAGGCTGGTCTTACAGGTCCTACGGATCCAAGAACAATGGCTGTAGGGGTAAAAGAGGTATATAAACTCAAAAAAGAGGATCTTGAAAATCGCCTTATGCTATCTGGCGATGAGGGGATGGCGTGGCTTACATTGGGCGATATGACCGATGGACTATTAGGTGGTGGCTTTATTTATACGAATAAAGACAGCCTTTCCGTAGGTATGGTTGTAGGCCTTGAAGATATCGGCAAAGCTACTAAATCGGTAGATGATATGCTGTTAGCTTTCACAAACCATCCAAGAATCGCACCATTATTAAAAAATGGCCAATTGAAGGAGCATAGTGCGCATCTCGTGCCAGAAGGCGGGTTCAAAGCGCTACCTAAGCTGGGCGGTAATGGGTATGTCATCGTCGGTGATGCGGCGCGTATGTGTATGAACTTGGGGTATACCATTCGTGGGATGGACCTTGCCATCGAATCTGGCATGTGTGCAGCGGATGCGGTTAACGTAGCCTTGCGCGATGAAAATATGGAGCGCGTTGCTAAATTGTATGAACGTCAAATCAAGAATTCTTGGTTGTATAAGGACATGAAGCTTTATAAAAATATGCCTACCTTCCTCGCATCCAACCCTCGTATATTCAAAGAGTATCCAGCTCTTGTGAATAATGTGATGCGCGATGTATTCACTGTAAACGGTGATGGAGCAGTACCAATGATGAAAAAATTGATGAGTAGTGTAAGTGATGTAGGTTTAGTTACCTTGATTCGTGATGCTTGGAAAGGGGTGCGTTCCCTATGAAATTAGAAGAGCGCTTGGGCGCCAATAAATACTATGTAGATGAAACGTCTCCTCATATCATTGTGGATGGCGCTGGCTTTAGCTTGGAAGAGAAAATGAAACTCGTAAACGGCTGTCCTGCCGGTCTATATACATTACAAGAAAATGGCGATTTAGCCTTTGATTTCGCTGGTTGCCTTGAATGCGGTACCTGCCGTGTTCTCTGTGGCGAAACCATCGTAAAAACTTGGAAATATCCGCGTAATGCTAAGGGCGTAGAATTTAGACAGGGGTGAGTGTATGGAGTTATTAGTATGTATCAAACAGGTTCCAGATACATCTGAGATTAAGCTGGATCCAGAAACGAATAATCTCATCCGCACAGGTCTGCCTAGTATTGTAAACCCTTATGATATGCATGCGTTAGAGGCAGCTCTTGCGGTAAAAGACCAATATGAAGGTAGCCGTGTAACCGTTGTCACTATGGGGCCTCCACAAGCCGAGGCGGCACTGCGCGAGTGTTTATCCCTCGGTGCAGATGATGCGGTGCTCATCACAGATCGTGCGTTTGGCGGTGCTGATACATTGGCGACAAGCTATACAATTGCCTCTGCTATTCGTCATATCCAACGCACCATGAATCGTGAATTCCAAATCATTTTCTGCGGCAAGCAGGCTATCGATGGTGATACGGCTCAGGTAGGGCCTCAAATTGCGGAGGAACTAGGCATGGCGCAAGCTACCTATGCTTGTGAATTATCCGTAGATCAAGCAGCCCAAAAGGCGATTGTAAAACGAGAACATGAAAATGGCTATGAAATTGTGGAAGTTCCATTACCTCTATTGGTAACGGCTACGGCTGAACTCAATGAGCCTCGCCAACCCGGTCTTTGGAGCTCGATTTATGCTAAACGATACACGATTACGCATATTACATTGAGAGATATGCCGCATATTGATGAAAGCCGTATTGGGCTAAATGGCTCTCCTACACGTGTGCGCAAGGTATACCAACCACCGCTTAGGGGCAAGGTAGAAATGCTTTCATCCGTGGACGAAGGGGCTAAGAAAATTCTTGAATTGGCTTATAATATCAAGCCAGAAAAGTTTTCTCATCTATTAGTGCCCAGCGAAGAACTGGTTGAAGAGCCTGTAGATACCCATGATGAGGGAGTAGATGTAAAAGATCCTGTGCAGCGGGCTGCCACAGTTGAAAGTGTATCCTCCAGTGAGTTTAAGGTTTTAGCAGCTGTTAAAGGTGAAGAAGGTTCCAAAGGAGGTGATCGATAATGGGAGTGACAAATTTTGATGAATATAGAGACGTCTTTGTCGTAGCGGATACCATCGATGACGTAGTGCATCCAGTTACGTACGAACTTATCGGTCAAGCCCGTCGTATTGCTAAGGAATTGGGCCAACTCGTTCAAGTTATGCTTCTTGGTGAGAATGTTCAATCCGAGGCGGAGGAACTTGTGGCACATGGTGCCGATATTGTTCACGTTTTTGAAAGCCCTCTTTTAAAATACTATACAACAGACGGCTATACAAAGGTTTTGACAGATTTCTTTGAAGACCATAAGCCTAATATCCTTTTGATTGGCGCTACGAATAATGGCCGTGACTTGGCACCTCGCATGTCAGGTCGCATGAAAAATGGTGTCGTAGCTGACTGTACCATTTTGACGGTAGATACTACAGAAGGCCTTGTAGAATGGACGCGTCCTGCCTTGGGTGGCAATATTTTAGCTGAAATTATTTCTCCAAATCATCGTCCACAAATGGGCTCTGTCCGTCCTAATGTATTTAAAAAGCCGGACCGCATTGCAGATAGCTGGGGCCGTATTCAAATTGAACAATTTGACCTTAAACCTGAAGATATTCGCATGAAGCGCCTTGACTTCATTCCGTTCAGCAAAGATGGTTACAACATCCAAGAAGCAGATATCATCGTAGCCGGCGGCCGCGGTATGGGTTCTAAGGAGAACTTCGATAAGCTCTACGAACTTGCCGATGCTATCGGCGGTGTTGTAGGTGCTACACGTCCCCTTGTAGAAAAGGGCTGGATAGAATTGCCATACCAAGTAGGCCAAACAGGTAAAACTGTAAGCCCTAAACTATACTTGGCATTCGGTATCTCTGGTGCTATTCAACACGTGAGCGGTATCTCTGGTGCTGACACAATCGTGGCTATCAATAACGATCCAAATGCAGAAATCTTCCAACACGCTAACTATGGGATCGTGGGGGATTGCATGGAAGTGTTAAATGATATGTTGGCGCATTTGAAATAAAAGACGTAGTATTTGAGCTCTACTTATCAGACTAAATAAGACATAGGGATACCTATCCTCAGCCTTCATGGGTACGCGTAGCGCCCAAGGCGGCTTCGAATAGGTATCCCTATTTGGCTTACTGCTGCTGTAGAGCTCAAATGTTCAAGTATTATAAACCACTGCGCCGACATATTATTTATACAGAGGAAAAGTCGGTTTAAGAAAGGGTATCCTCTTTTTATTATCATATTCCTAAATCCATATGCCACTTTATGTGTTCTTTTAATACTATATGCGCCAATGTATCATTTTTATTAGTATAGGAGAATGGACTAGAGTCCATTACATATTAAAGTGGTATAATTAGGCTATAGATATAGTTCGGATTGATAAGGAGGTATTTATGGCTCGTAATGTTTTTGTTACTGGTGCAACGTCTGGTATTGGTCTTTGTATTGCCGAGGCATATGCAAAGTATGGCGATAATGTTTTGATTTCCGGTCGTCGCACTGAGGTGTTGGCTGAGGTACAGGCTCGTTTGTCTAAGGAATATGGCGTGCGCGTTGAGACTTTGGTTCTTGATGTGCGTAGTCGTGAGGATGTTGAAAGCAAGGTTCCAGCAGCAATTGAAGCGTTTGGTGGCGTTGATGTCCTCGTAAATAACGCAGGTCTTGCGCAAGGTTTGGATCCTTTCCAAGATAGTGCTGTCGATGATGCGGTGACTATGATTGATACAAATGTGAAAGGTCTTTTATATGTAACAAAGGCTGTACTACCTTATATGATTGATAAAAACGCAGGCCATATTGTGAATATGGGCTCTACTGCTGGTATATACGCATATCCAGGTGGCGCTGTTTACTGTGCTACAAAGGCGGCCGTTAAGACGTTGAGCGATGGTATTCGCATGGATACGATTGCTACGGATATTAAGGTCACAACCATTCAACCGGGCATCGTAGAGACTCCATTTAGTGAAGTCCGCTTTCACGGTGATGCTGAAAGAGCTAAAGCTGTCTATGCCGGCATCGATGCGATCCAACCTGAGGATGTGGCGGATGTTGTACTATACGTAACAAACCAACCTAAACGCTTGCAAATTTCTGATGTCACAATCATGGCTAACCAACAAGCAGCTGGGTTTATGGTGCATAAGAAATAGTTATTTGAAATTTTATTTCATTTAGTATATAATCGATAGGAAAGTTTTGATAAATATAATTTTACGAAACTTATTTTCGGAGATTGTTGTTATGACAACAAAGATAAAGATATTACTAGTAGCTTCTTTAGTATGTGCATTTATTGGTTTATATAACATTGTTAGTGCCGAAGCGCCGGCTAATAAAGGTGAGTCTATGCCTGTGATTGGTGGCATATCAGTTGAAGCGGCAGAACCAAATGTTATTATGCCGAGTCCGGTACATGTGTTCACCACAGTTCAACAAGCAGCGGAGTATATGAATATAACACCACAGATGCCAAAGTTGTTACCTGTAGGCTTTAATATTCAATCTGTCATAACCTTAGAAAAAGATATATTACAAGTTGTTTATGTCTATGGACCTGGTGCGGAGCCATATTACAACAAAGCTAGCGGTGCACTTATTATATATCGAACATCTAAGTTAACTGGTGATATTAGCGGTGACCACAAGATTCATAAGGTAATAGAAACTGAACGTGTAGACGGTACAAAGGTTACTTTCAAAGGTAGTAAGAAAAAGGTCTATCTTGCATCGTGGATGAAAGATGGGCAGAATCACTCTTTAGAGTTTCAGCATCCCATTATGCGAGATATGGCGAAGGCTATAATTCGTAATATTGTTGAGGAAAAATCACATACAAAATAAATGTGTTTTTAATAATTTTCGTGTTGAGCGAAGGGAGATTATACCCATGGTTAAAAAATTGGTCTTGATGGCAGTTGCTTGTGTATGTGTAGGTTCTTATACTGTTGCTGGTGCTCAAGGTACTCTTGATGTAAAACCAGATCAACCTAAATCTGTGGTAGCGCAACAAGAAGCGCCAATGGTTGGTATGCCAAGTCCGTTTCATGAGTTTGCTACTGTAGATGAAGCGGCTAAATATATGAACATTACACCTCAAATGCCTAAGGTATTACCTGTAGGTTACAATATTGAATCTGTAAGTACTATTGATAAGGATGTATTGCAAGTGGTTTATGTTTACCAAGCTGGTGAAGACGCTACTCGTAATCAAGCTGCAGGCAAACGCATCGTCCATCGCATAGCCAATGAAATAAAAGAAGATATCAGCGGCGATTATAACGATTTTCGTGTAACAGCTAATGAAAAAGTAAACGGCACAAAGGTTGTTTTCAAAGGCGGTAATAAAATGGTATATCTCATAGGTTGGACAAAAGACGGACAAACTCATGGGATGTACTTCGAACGCCCTGTAACTCGTGACATGGCTAAAGCAATCGTTGCTAATACGGTAGCCCCAAAACAACATACAAAATAATATAAAAGTCAAGGCCTAATGGGATAGGCATGCGAGCTGTAGTGAAGCACTCGCATGGACACTGTAAGGGTTTTATATAGAACGGCTCCTCATATGAGGGGCCGTTTTTATTGGTATGCAAAACTTTCATAATGATAATGATTCTAAATACCTGTGTGGGTATATCTATCTAAGTATTACATTGATAGAATATAAATATAGCTATTTTGTGATAAAGAAGGCAGGTGATGTATTGTATCGATTAATACTACAGCGTTTGGCGAGTATTGTAGGTATTTTATTTGTTGTTACCATCGGTACATTTGTATTGATAAAATTATCTCCTATTGATCCCGTGTCGATGAAGTTTAATCTTCTAGGAGCTACACCAGATCCAGTTGTAGTTGCACAGACACGAGAGCAGTTGGGGCTCAATGACCCTTGGTGGCAGCAATACCTACGTTGGTTAGGTCAAATTCTACAAGGGGACTTTGGTGAGTCCATTCTGTACGCTTTACCAGTGGCGACCATTCTTGGCGGTGCCTTGCCAAATACCTTGGGGCTAGTATCCTTAGCTCTTGTTATGGGGATAGTGGCGACCATACCGCTCGGTATGTTATCTGCAAAGTATCAAGACTCATGGATTGATCATGGGGTTCGTCTCGTTACATTTCTAGCATTAGCAATCCCTGGGTTCTGGGTCGGTTTATTATTACTGTACTTATTTGGTGTTAAATTACAGCTAGTGTCGGTAACGAATACCAATGGCTTTTCTGCCTATGTATTGCCCGCGGTAACTCTTGCTTTATGGATATGTGGTCTCTACATTCGTCGATTGCGCAATGCTATTTTAGAAGTGTCGCGACAGCCCTTTGTACAGGGGGCGCGAGCATTAGGCTTGCCAGAATGGATGGTCTATACCCGTTATATATTCCCTCATGTAGGTCTTATATTGCTGCCTATGATGGGAGTAACTATGGGCGCTATGCTAGGTGGCTCCGCCGTTATTGAAACGGTATTCTCCATAAAAGGCATTGGTTACATGATGGTGCAGGGCATTATGGCTCGTGATTATGTATTGATGCAAGGTTATATTATCTGGATTACATTGGTGTTCATAGTGATTAATATCATCATTGATGTATTGAGTGTTTGGCTGAATCCGAAGCGAAGAGCCGCCATAAAAGGAGGCTCTTATGAATAGACAAAAGCCTTATACTTTATATGCTATGTTGGTATTAGCAGCTCTGTGGATCGTATTTTTCTTATGCGCTCCCTATATAGCCCCCTTTGATCCTGAAACAACGAGTATCGCGGACCGCTTACAAGATATTAGTAGTACCCATCTATTAGGTACTGACCAACTCGGTCGTGATGTGTGGTCTCGTATTCTGTACGGTGGTAAAGCTTCTTTAGGGATTGCTTTCACCATCATTGGCATTAGTGGGGCCATCGGTATCGCTATTGGTGGATTAGCAGGGTTCTCTACACCTCGCGTTGACCGTTGGTTATCTCGTTTAATCGATTTAGTACTTGGCTTCCCGAATATGGTTATCGCCATTGCTTTCATCGGTATCATGGGCCCTAGCATTACGAATGTAATCATTTCCTTGTGCATTACGAAATGGGCGGAATATGCCCGTATCACTAGAGGCCTCGTACAGATTGAACGCCACGCGGAGTATATTACCTTTGCTCGCATGTCAGGTGCTTCAAATCTACGAATTCTGTGGCGCTATATTCTGCCGAATGTATTGCCACCGTTGGTGATTGTTATTATTCAACATCTAGGGGATGCCATCATTTTGGTAGCCAGTTTCTCGCTCATTGGCATCGGTGTGCAACCGCCGGATCCGGAGTGGGGCGCTATCTTGTTGAGCTCCCGAGATTTTCTACAAACGGCACCGTGGCTATTAATTTACCCGGGGCTTGCCATTTTTATTACCGTTGTTTTATTTAACTATATTGGTGATGCGTTGCGCGATGCCCTCGATGTATCTCGTTAACTGTGCTGTATATAGATTTTTTATGGTGAAAGCCTCGACGAGGCGATGTATTTTAAAGGAGATATTATGAAACGTTGGTTGTTAGCATGTTTGTCCATGCTATGTATGGTAGCTCTCTTGGTCGGCTGTGGCAATGATACTGCTAAAGACGGCAAACAAGGGAAGCATATGAATGTTGGTTTGTATTGGTTTGGTGAAACATTAGACCCAACTCACGAATGGGATGCGTGGACATTGACTCGTATCGGTGCAGGTGAAAACTTAGCCGTTGTAACACCGGATATGAAATTTGCCCCACAATTGGCAGATTCTTGGGAAAATGTAGACCCTACAACATGGAAATTCCACATCCGTGAAAACGTTAAATTCCACAATGGTACTCCGATGACGCCTCAAAAGGTAAAAGAGTCCATCGAGTATACGATGAAACAAAGTGCTCGTTCCGCTAAAGCAGTTAAAATAGAGTCCATCACAGTAGATGGTCAAAACTTGATTATTAAGACTACAGAACCTAATGGTTCTTTGTTGTCCAGTTTGACTGAACCTGCTTTCGTTATCATGGATACTGCAGATCTTAAAGATGTAGCATCTAAACCAGTTCTTACAGGTCCTTACAAAATTACTGCTTTCAAAAAAGGCGAAACAATTGAACTCGCTGCCTTCGCAGATTACTGGGGCGGCAAACCAGGCCTTGATTCTGTAACTGTAAAAGACATCGAAGACAATAATAAACGCGCTATGGCGTTGCAATCTAAAGACGTAGACGTAATTCAAAAAGTGGACTCTGCTAACCGTAGCTTGTTCAAAGACGGTTTCAATATTCAAGACGTTGCTGGCGTTCGTGTGTTTATGTTGAAAGCAAACCACACAGAAGCATCTCCATTACATGATAAAGCGGTGCGTTCCGCTATTGCTCATATCATTAACTATGATTCCATGGCTAAAATCATCGGCAATGGCTCTACACCAGGGGCGGCACCATTCCCTCCATCTGCCAATTTAGGTTATGATACGATTGCTAATAAACCGATGACAGATGTAGCAAAAGCTGACCAAATCTTGACTCAAGCTGGTTACGCTAAGAATGCAAACGGCATGTACGCAAAAGACGGTAAAGAATTAGCTGTTACTATTGCTATTTGGGGGAAAGATACAAGCTTATACGAAGAAATTCAACAAGAATTGAAAAAAGCAGGTATTGCTGTAACTCTTAAGAAATTACAAAGCCCTGATGAAGTAGATACACTTGGTACAGATGGTTTTGATTTAGTAGAACGCAATGTAGTGACTATGTCTACAAACGATCCTTACTGGTTCCTCAGCTTGTTCTACAAAACTGGTGCGAAAGCAAATGTTGGTGGCTACTCTAACCCTCAAGTAGATGCGTTAATCGACCAATTGTCTGTAACATTTGATCAAAACGAACGCTCTAATATTGCTAAACAAGCACAACAAATCTTAGTTGATGACGTAGCAGATATTTATTTGTTGTATCCAAGTGCAACGGTTGTATCCACTACAAAAGTTAAAAATGTACCAGTACATCCAATCGATTACTACTTATTAACAAAGGATTCTACTATTGAATAAATCTGATTGTATCGTATTTGATAAGGTTACAATTTCATACGGTGCGGAGCAAGCGGTGCACGATGTATCCTTCTCCGTGCCCAATGGTGAGGTCTTTGCTATCGTTGGTGAAAGTGGCTCTGGTAAATCTACGTTAGTTCGTGCCGCCTTTGGCATGTTGAAACAAGCTAACATTAGCGGCCAAATTTTGCTAAATGGCACCGATGTTTCTACATTGAGTGATGGTGATTGGCGACAATTGCGGGGCACAAAGATTTCCATGATCTTTCAAAATCCCAGCGCCTATCTAAACCCAAATCGCACCGTAGAAAATCACTTTAAGGATTTGTTCTGTGCTCATGATGAAAGCTATGATGTAAGCCGCGTTATAGATATGCTTAATCTTGTTCACTTAACCGACGGAGAGCGTATCTTGCAGTCCTATCCGTTTCAATTGAGCGGTGGCATGCAGCAGCGATTGGCAATAGCTTTAAGCCTTATCTTGAAGCCGAGCATCGTATTTGCTGATGAACCAACTAGTGCCTTAGATATGCTGGTGCAAGCCTCTGTATTGGACCTTATGAAAGAGGTAACACAAGCCCTTGGTGCAACAGTGATTATCGTAACGCATAACATCAAGGCGGCGGCGCGCATTGCCAATAGTATTGGCGTTATGAATAAGGGACAGCTCGTTGAAGTAGGCTCCACCGAAGAGGTTATGGCATTCCCAAAAGATGAGTATACTCGTATTTTGTTAGATTCTGTAATGAAAGTGGTGTAGTATGATTCAACTCGAGAATATCTGTAAACAATATACAAACCACAATCATACGGTTCGTGCTGTTGATGATGTATCTTTTTCTGTAGCGGAGAATGAACGGGTAGGTATTGCTGGTGGTAGTGGTTCTGGTAAAAGTACATTGCTTAGGATAATTGCCCTGCTAGAAAAACCTACATCTGGCACCTTGCGACTCTTTGGTGAGGATATCCATTCCATTCAAAATCATACAGAAATATATCGCTCTATGCAGATGATGTTCCAAAATCCCTTGGCGGTGATTCCGCCTAGAATGAACTTAGAAGCATTTCTCTTAGAGCCGTATATCAACTATGGTCTCATGGATGTGGCGTCAGCAAAGGACGATATCCGTAAATGGATGCAACGAGTAGACTTGCCAGAAAATACGGTGTATAAATACCCTCACGAAGTCAGCGGTGGTCAGTTACAACGTGTCGTATTGGCACGGATCATGTTGATGAACCCCAAGCTAGTACTCTTTGACGAACCTACATCAGCCCTTGATGCGGTGAATCAAAAATTAGTGTTAGACCTATTACAAAAACTCCATTCGGAACAACCCTTCGGCTACGTATTCGTCAGCCATGATATTGGCCTGTTACAAGCCGTAACAGATCGAATCATCGTCATGAAAGACGGACAAATCGTAGAAACTATCGAGTCAACTCGATTGAAAGAAGCGGTACATCCATATACACAAGCGCTTGTGAAAGCGAGTGTATAAATCTTATAAGAAAAAGAACCTTTTATGTTACAATTATAGTAATATAAAAGGTTCTTTTAGTTTTATATTTCAGGAAATTTAATATAGTTTTCTTTAAAGATGGCGTTTGCAGAGTAAAAATAATTTTTAAGCTGTAATAGGGGGACGCCATCAATTAAAGGTATATTTTAATTAATATTTTACTTGTGGGAAAGTAATTTATGGGGAGGTTAGTATATGTTTAATTTTGGAGATGTTAATGATAGTCAAAAGACTGCTATTTCTACAGTTGAGGGGCCCGTACTTATAACTGCTGGTCCTGGAACTGGAAAGACATTCACGTTAGTTCAACGTGCAATATATCTTATTCAGGAGTGTGGTGTTGCACCTGAACAAATTATGATGGCAACTTTTACAGAAAAAGCTGCAAAAGAGCTTATAACACGTATTACTAATGAACTTACTGCTCGAAATATTATTGCTAATGTAAATGAAATGTACATTGGTACATTTCATTCATTATGTTTGCGGATAATAAAGGATAATCTTGAGTTTACAAGGCTTAAGAAGAATTATAGAACACTTGATGCTTTTGATCAGGCTTATATTGTTTTTCAGAATATAAGTCGGTTTAGAGCGATTCCAAATATGGAGTCTGTATTTTCTACTGGTGCATGGAGAATGGCTCAAGAAATATGCACTTATGTTAATAATCTTCTTGAAGAGTTGGTAGATGAAAAGGCATTAAAAAGTGATAAAAATGAATCTATTTGTGTATTAGGTAATGTTTTAGAGGTTTATAAGGAGCTTCTTGAAGAAAATAATTTAGTTGACTTTGCATCCATTCAGACGGAGGCATATAGGCTACTGCATGATAACTTTGAAATACTAAATATATTACAACAAAAAATTCAATATATTATGATTGATGAATATCAGGATACAAATTATATTCAAGAGCAAATGATTTTTCTTCTTGCTGGAGAAAAGAAAAATATATGTGTTGTTGGAGATGATGATCAAGGCTTGTATCGCTTTAGAGGGGCTACAATTCGTAATATTCTTGAGTTTCCTACTAAGTTTTTGCCTGGAATTTGTAAGGTTATTCCATTGGTTACAAACTATCGTTCTAATAGTGATATCGTAGATTTTTACAATACATGGATGGATGTGACCGATGGTGCAAAGTTTAAATTTTCATGGGATAAATTTCGATATCCTAAAAAAATTAATCCTCATAAAAAATCTTTAATGAATAGCTCTGCAGTAATTAAGCTATCCGGGGTTGAGAGCGAGGAAGAGTGGCATGAAAAAATTCTCAAATTTATTACGGACTTAAAGTATTCAGGTCAGTTAACAAACTATAATCAAATAGCTTTTCTATTTAAATCAGTAAAGAGTGAACGAGTAACGAATCTTGCTAAATATCTAGAAGCAAATGATATAAATGTATATTCTCCACGTTCGGATATGTTTTTTGACCGAGATGAAATTAAAATTGCACTTGGGATAATGATGCTTCTTTTTCCGTCCTATATAATAGGGTTAGAGCAGAATGCATATCAATTTTTGCGACCGGAGCTTAAATCTTATTATGTAAGCTGTATAAAATTAGCGAACGATTTTCTGAATAAACCTGAACACATATCATTTAAAAGGTGGGTTTATAATCATGGCAAGGTGCATGCCTCATTAAAAGGTAGCACAGATTATACATACTCAGGTCTTTTATATCAAATGTTTGAATATGAGCCCTTTAAATCTATTCTTGGTATAGATTTAACTGCTGGTGTTGCAGATGTTCGACCTGCTAGAAATTTGGCGTTACTTTCTCAAGTGATAGGAAAGTATGAATATCTACATAAGATTGATGTTTTAAGTACAAAAACTATTAATAAGAATACAGAAATACTCTTTAATTTGTATATGCGCCTCCTATATGAAGGTGGTATTAGTGAGTATGAAGATGATGCTGAATATGCTCCCAGTGGGTGTGTATCATTTTTAACGATTCATCAATCTAAAGGTATGGAATTTCCAATAGTTATTGTTGATTCTCTTTCAAGTACTCCTAGAAAAAGTACACGTGATATTTTAGTTGAAATTGAGCGAAAGTATTTTGCTAGACCTACTTATGAGCCATATGGTCAAATAAAGTTTTTTGATTTTTGGCGATTATACTATACTGCTTTTTCACGAGCACAAGATTTATTGGTGTTGACTTGTAATGAGGATAAACGGACTCCTAGTTTGTACTTTAAGGAGCTCTATAATGAATTGCCGAGTATAGATTCATCAGAATTTGATATTAGAGAGTTTTCTTTTAAAGATGTTAAACCTGTAAACCTAAAGGAAACGTATTCTTTTACATCACATATTTCTGTATATGAAACTTGTCCTTTACAATATAAATTCTATAAGGAATTAGGGTTTATGCCAGTAAGAGCAGGGGCGATGATTTTTGGTAGATTGGTGCATGAAACGATTGAAGATATACATCGAGCTGCAATACGAAAAGAAGAGACAACTATTACAGAAGAGAATGTGACGAAATGGTTTGAGTCGAATTATGCGGCTATTTCAAAGGCTGAACATTCATATTTGGGTGAGGCACAGCGTAGTGTTGCTTTGACGCAAGTACTTAGATATATTGAAAATCAACAGGATAAATGGCACCTAATTCAACAAGCTGAGGTTGATGTTAGTCTGGTTGAACCAAATTATATTATTGAGGGGAAAATAGATCTTGTAAAAGGAGAAAACGGGACTGTTGAGATCGTTGATTTTAAATCTGAAAAAAAGCCAGATTTAAATCTACAAGCTAAACGATTAGAACAATATCGTAGACAATTACATATATATGCTTATCTTATTGAAACTCGTACTGGTCAAAAGGTTAGTAACATGCATCTTTATTATACTGGTGAGGAAGATGGGGTACCCACAATAACATATCCTTATACGAAAACAGCTATTGAGGGAACTATGGCTGGATTTGATAAAATTGTTAAAAAGATAATGAAAAAGGAATACAACAAATGCTGTAATGATATCAAAGTTTGTAAGAACTGTGACTTTAGATTCTATTGTCAGCACCAATAAATGGAGGACTTAACCGATGTCTGAACAAAAGACTTTTGAATTTGTACAAAGAGAAACAATAAAAGGCTTTCCTGAGCTTAGATGGACAGGGAAAAGACCTTATCGTGCTACACAATATTTCCCGGCTCAACTTCGTGAGAAATATGGCGAAGAAAAAGATGGCTGGATAAATAAAATATTCTGGGGTGATAATCTTCAAGTAATGAGTCATATGCTTAAAGATTATCGTGGAAAAATAGATCTTATTTATATTGATCCCCCTTTTGATAGTAAAGCTGATTATAAAATTAAAGTAGCTATAAAAGGAAAGCGCGCAGAAAATGATGCTTCTGCTTTTGAGGAAAAGCAGTATGGTGATATTTGGACTAATGATGAATACTTACAGTTTATGTACGAACGTTTATTGATTCTTAGAGAATTATTATCTGATGCAGGAAGTATTTATGTTCATTGTGATTGGCATAAAGTTCATCATCTAAGATGTATAATGGATGAGGTGTTTGGTGTAGATAATTTTTGTAATGAGCTTGTTTGGCAAAGAACTCGTGCAGCGCATTCTGATTCTACTTATTTTGGAAGAGTTCATGATACAATATTATTCTATAGAAAGTCTAGCTAAACAACACATAACACACAATATGCACCTCATTCTGACGAATATATTAAGCGGTTTTCTAGAGAAGAGAATAATAGAAAATATATGTTAATCCCGTTACATGGCATGGGACAAGGTGTCCCTCGCAAATTCTGGGGTAAAACGATAGCTCCTCCAAATGGACGACATTGGCCATCTCAAGAGTATATAGATAAATTGATTTCAGAAAATAGAATTGAGATGACATCAAATGGTACTCCAAGTAAGAAGAGTTATTTAGATGAAAATAAAGGGTATGTTATCGCAGACTGGTGGGATGATATTATCCCACTTAACCCTGTAGCGAATGAGAGAACTACTTATCCTACACAGAAACCAGAGCAATTACTTGAGCGAGTAATTAATGCATCGACCAATCCGGGGGACATAGTTTTTGATTGTTTTATGGGATCTGGTACTACACAAAATGTAGCAATGAAACTTGGTAGAAAATTTATTGGCGCAGATATTAATTTGGGAGCGATTCAAACGACTACTAAAAGGTTGATTACTACTGCTGATATACTTTCTTCCGATGATGATAAATATACTGGATTTGAAGTATATAATGTAAATAATTATGACTTCTTCCGTAACCCAGTTCAAGCACGACAACTTCTTCTTGATGCACTTGAGATACAACCTTTCTCTCAGTCCGAAATATGGGACGGTGAGCTTGACGGTAGAATGGTCAAGATTATGCCTATAAATAGGATTGCCACTAAGGCAGATTTAGAAGTATTAAAGGCGAATCTACCTTATAAAACTTATGAGAAAAGAAAAGAAGAAAATCCTCATCAACCTGTTGAAAAAATAACACTTATATGTATGGGGCACGAGCCTGATTTAAAAGCTTCACTTGAGGCAGAGCTAGTAGACTATAAACTAGATATTCAGATTTTAGATATTCTCAGAGATAAAACAGAATTGCAGTTGAAGCGAGAGGCAGAGGCCGAAATTGTTCGTGAGAATGACAAACTTATAATAAGATCATTTTATCCATTGAATTTAATGCAAAAGCTTTCTTTACAAAAAGAGTATGTTGAGGATTGGCGTCAGCTTGTAGAAACTATTATGATTGACTGGAATTATGATGGTGTTGTTATGCAACCTACAGTGATTGATATTCCTGATAAGAAAGAATTAGTTGTAGGTATATATGATATCCCAGAGAATGCTGGTACTATAAAAGTCAAAATTACAGACCTTCTATCCGAGTCATTAGAGCAGGAGATATAGATAATGGCTAATATACAATATATGGAAGAATTTGCGTTTTATCAGCAGTTAAAATTCTATTATGATTCAAATCGAGGTAAAATCCGTTCACGATATAATGATTTAACTAAAAAATTTTTGGCTTATAATGATAAAGCTGAGAATCCGAAAGCGTTTCTTAGAAAACCTCAATTTGAGGCTTTAGAAATGTATGTATTTATCAAAGAATTTATGGATAATCCTCAAGTGTATGAGATGTTTGATGATTGGAGAAATCATAGAAATAAGTTTTCTGATGCATCTTATTATTCTGTTAATAAAAGTGGTCAGGTTGGGCTTTTTGATGAGGGGATTGAAACTGTAACAGATACTTTGTTTAAGCAGATGAAAAAGTATAAGGAGTCTTATCCAAATTATATTTATGCACTTACTATGGGCCTTGGAAAAACTATTCTCATGGCTACTTGTATCTTTTATGAGTTTTTGCTTGCAAATAAATACCCAAAGGATAAACGCTTTTGTCATAATGCATTAGTATTTGCTCCGGATAAAACGGTTTTACAGTCGTTAAGAGAAATAATTACATTTGATAAATCTCTTGTCGTACCTCCTGAATATGCACGTGTATTAGATGCTAATATTCATTTTCATTTTTTGGAGGAAACTGGAAAATCTTTACATACTATAGATGATTCTGATTTTAATATTATAATTTCAAATACACAAAAAATTATTGTTAAGAAAAAACGTAAGGAACCTAAAGCTAGCGATATTCTATTCGGAGAAGAGTCTCTTTTATCGAGTGTTTATGGTGAAGCTATGATTGCTACTGATGATGTATGGGATGAATCCTCATTAATGGACAATCAGAGATTCAAGAAACTTTGTAGGCTACCACAATTAGGTGTATATGTAGATGAAGCTCATCATTTATTTGGGGCGGATCTTGAGAAGCAAATTAGAGCAAAGACATCTTCTAAGACTAGTTTACGACATACTATTAATATGCTTGCCGAGAAAACATCTATTGTTGCATGCTATAACTATACAGGTACGCCTTATGTAAATAAACAACTTCTACCTGAAGTAGTTTATGCTTATGGTCTTAAAGAGTCTATTCGAAATGGGTATTTAAAAGATGCTGATCCAATTGCATTTGAAAATGTTAAAGATACAGAATTTCTTAAAATAGCTGTAAGTAAATTTTGGGAAAAGTATGGCGGTAATACTTATGAAGGTTTGAAGCCTAAATTAGCTATTTATGCATCTCGTGTTGAAGAGGCGGTTAATGAGGTAAAGCCTGCGTTAGAAAAAATTCTTGTTGATTTAGGTGTTCCAACAAATTCTATTCTCTTAAATGTCGGGGACTCGAAGTATACAAAGCATGAGGATATCAGAAACTTTAATAATTTAGATGTTTGTGGCAGTGAAGGTAATGAAAAGCAGTTTATTATTCTTGTTGATAAAGGTAAAGAAGGATGGAATTGTCGCTCGTTATTTGGCGTTGCTATGTTTAGAAATCCAGACTCTAAGATTTTTGTCCTTCAAGCAACAATGCGTTGTTTGAGACAGATTACAGATGAAAATCATACAGCAACAATTTTCCTATCACAAGAAAATTACGATACTTTAGAAGCTGAACTTAATAAGAACTTTAATATGGATATTAAGGATATAAAAAATGATAAAAAATCGCTTAAGTCTATTAGAAAAGTTCGAGTGCTTCCTCCACCTAGAACAATTACTTTAAAGAAAATTAGACATGAATATAAAATTAAAGAAAATAGATATTATGAACCTATTGATTTTAAACTTTCTGAAGTAGATTATTCGAAGTATGAAAGCATAATGTATGAAAAGAACTCTTTGGCTAGTGTGGCTTCTACAAAGGTAACGAATATTGATTATATTAGAGATAGGGTTCAATATAGTTTGTTTTCGCTCGTTGGAGAGATTGCAAGATACTTAAATGTATCATGTGTTCTCATTGAACGAATAATCAGGGAATCTATAGATGGAGAAGAAGCGGTTCTTGATAGTGTTAATAAATATAATGAAATATTGAATGATATAATTATCCCTCATATTTTTCATGTCTTGTATCATATTAATGTAGAATTGCACTCAGAGGATAAAGAGGTTATTCTTCTAAAAGAACCTAAAGATGCAGGGTATTATGAATTTTTAGCTGAAGATAACCTTGTGGTTACGAATCAAGATAAATCTTTTACTCCTAATCAGATTGCTAAGAGTTTTCATGCTGATACATATTGTTTTGACTCAATTCCTGAGAAAGAGTGTTTTATGCAGTATATAGAAAATGATAGGGTCGAAGAGGTATATTTCACAGGTATGTTTACTGCAAATCAAGGCGATTTATCAATTCAATATTATGATCCCGAATCTGGCCGCATAAGGTTATATTATCCTGATTTTTTAGCAAAGTTAGATGATGGTTCATATCAACTAATAGAGGTAAAAGGGGATAATAAGATTGATGATATAGTTGTGAAGGCTAAAGCTACTGCTGCAATGGAGATGGCTGTAGCAAGTGGTATTGAGTATAAAATGTATGCGGGCTCGAATATAATGAATACTCGTATTCTTGATTATCTAGATAATACTAGAAAAGTTGTAAATTATGAAACATTAATACAAGAAGAAGTACCTGCGATGGTTGCCGAGGATTCAGTTCCATATGGAACAAAAAAATAATTAGTTAAAAAGATAGAGTTAAGAATAGTTTAAAGGCTTGATTGGATTTATTAGTTAGTTAAATTAAAACTCTAAAATAAGCTTGGTATAAGTCAAAAAATAGAAACAATATCTTTAATAAAGATACTAATTGATAGAAAAGCAATGAAGAAAGAATTCTTTTTAATCAACTTTCATAATCCTCCCTTACGATAAAAGAAATCATATATTTCTTTCAGAAAGAGGGGTTAATTATGACAGCAGTAAAGCATGAATGGCGCAAGCACGAAAAGGGTTTGTATTGTCCGAAGCAGCAGGCGGTGCAGGTTACGGTGCCGAGCATGAAGTTTCTTGTTCTGGACGGTGTGGGGAATCCGAATCATGCGGCCTTTGCGGATGATATTGAGGCGTTATATTCGTTGTCCTACGGGATAAAGATGTTGCCGAAAAAGGGCATAACACCGGACGGGTATTTTGATTACACGGTGTATCCGCTGGAAGCACTCTGGAAACAGATTGAGCATACGGAGCAGTTTGATAAGAATAATCTGCAATATCGGGTGATGATCAGACAACCTGATTTTGTGACGTCTGACGTGTTGGAGGCGGCCATTATTAATGTGTCCAAGAAAAAATCATTGCCTCGATTTAAGGACGTACGACTCGAATCGATTGAGGATGGGGATTGCGTGCAGATATTACATGTCGGTCCTTATGATGGTGAACCGGAATCGTTTATGAGAGTAGATGATTTCTGCGCTTCTCATAATTTGCAACGTGCTAACAACGAGTGGCATCGGGAAATCTACTTGTCTGATGCGCGAAAGGTGGAGCCCGTAAAATTGAAAACCGTGTTGCGCGTGCAGGTAAAAAGGAGATAGTATAAAACTGTCATAATAAACTTAATCGGATTTATCAAGGAAGTGCCTTATGGATCTGAATAGTTTCTTCTTACTATTTCCTAGTATTTTCATGCTGCACGAACTTGAGGAAATACTTTTGTTTCCTCGCTTTATGGATCGGAACCCGCAACTGCAACGACGACTTTTATCGGGGGCGTTTACACCTTTCAGAATCAATGCAATCATCTATCAGGAATTCATACTCTTGTTGATTATATTGGGATTAAGTATATATTTTGAAAGTTTCGATTTTTATCTCACCATAATCATAGCTTATGTATACCATGTGATCGGACATGTATTTCAAAGCTTATTCCTGCGACAGTATATACCGGGTGTTCTTAGTGGCATCATCACGGCCGGTTATTGTACCTGCCGACTATATGATGTGGTATCTACGAACTATGGGCTCTTAGCCTATTCGTTTGTAACATTGCTGCTCATAATTGTTAATATTGTTTTGTGCTTTAAGATCCTTCAGATGCTAAAAGTACTTAATTAAATTGTGAAAATAAAGCATTTGCTTTATGACGATTTTATGAAGAAGTTAGTGTCTATGTCTAATTGAGGTGAAAATAAGTAATTAATATCATGGTTTGTTGACTTTGTCAAGTATGGTGTGAGATACTAACATAATAGAGGAGGTGATATTATGGCTAGTGCTGAACATATTAAAGGTCTAATTCGTGCTCATTTAGAGCAAGATAATGCACGCTTTAAAACTATTGTTCTTCAAATTGCTGCTAACGAAGCCCGTCAAGGTCATATGGTAGTAGCTAGAGAACTAAAGCAATTAAGCGAAAAATTGTCTAACACTAATAATGTTGTACAAATTAATAATAACCCTTTATTAGAAATGTATATGCCTAATGATAAAATCTCTGAATTGATCGTATCTAATAATCAAAAGATTAAAATCAATCGTATACTTGAAGAGTTTAAGAATCGTGATAAACTACAAGCTTATGGTTTATCTAATCGTCGCAAAATCTTATTGGAAGGTGCTCCTGGTACTGGGAAAACTTTCACTGCGTCTGTAATTGCGTCTGAATTAGGTGTTCCTTTATTTGTGGTACAAATGGATAAAATTGTTACTAAGTTTATGGGAGAAACAAGTGCAAAATTAAGGCTCGTATTTGAAGATATTAAAAAAAATATAGGAGTCTATTTTTTTGATGAATTTGATGCTATTGGTGCTAATCGAAGTTTAGATAATGAGGTTGGTGAAGCTAGAAGAATATTGAATTCTTTTTTACAGTTTATAGAACAAGATGATTCTAATAGTATTATTATTGCTGCGACTAATAATCATAGATTACTAGATCAAGCATTGTTTAGACGGTTCGATGATGTGATACATTATGCAATGCCTGAAGAAGATGAAATTAGAGCTATTTTTGAAAAGAAACTAGTAAAAAAATACTATATAGGGAACATAAATACATCCTTAATAGATGCAGCTAAGGGATTAAGTCAATCTGAAATTATTAGTGCTTGTGATGATTGCTTTAAATCAGCTATTTTATATAATAAACAATTTAATGAAACTGATTTAATTGCTGTTATGAAAGATAAAGGCTTATATTCTCGAATCATGGAGGCTTAGAATGTAAGGATGGAGAAGGCAAATATTTTTTTAAGTAACACTAAAGAATCGATGCCATATAAAACACCAAAAAAGTCGCGTGTGAAACACAACTATCCTGACCTAGAACGACCTTTGGAGCATGTACGTAAATTAAAGCAAGAGTTGGAATCAATTGTTAATAGTTCGATTAGTCCAAAACAAGTTGCCGCTATGAAGGTAAAAGATGGTTTTTATCTCGATATATCAGGAAAACAGGGTTATGAATTAAATTATAAATCCTTAGAAGATGGAAGGTATGGCATACAACTATTAAACGTTAAATCAAAAGATGATTTAACAAAGGCTACTGTATTTGTGCCAAAAAATAAAGCATCTCATTTAATTCGTAAATTTAATCAATTTGAGTCGTCATTAGGGATGGATGGTAATCCTAAAAATAATGATTTAGTTAGAAGTATTGATACCATTAGAGAAGCAGATGTAGAGTCCTTCTGGCAGGGACCTCATGAAAATATTCCTACATCAGATATTCGAATTTGGTGTGAAGTTTGGTTAAGCACGGGAAAACAAAATAATTGCGATGTGCTTTCTGAGTTTACAGCATTATTGAATGAATTCAATATAGCATATAAAGATGAGCATATTACTTTTCCTGAACGAATTGTTATGTTGATTTTAGTGAATTATAATGATTTAGTCGCTTTGTTACAATGCTCTAAGTATATTGCAGAATTGAATAAGTGCGAGGAACCCAATTCTTTCTTTATCAAGGAATCTTTAACGGCGCAGTATGATTGGATCGACGATATAAAAAAGCGTTTACAACCTGAGGATAGTAATGCCACAATATGCTTATTAGATACTGGAGTTTCTAGTGGACATCCATTGCTTGAACCGTTTATACGAGAACAGGATATTCATACTGTTTTTGATGATGGTGATGTAAGTGATTCTGATGGCCATGGTACAGGTATGGCGGGTGTTGCACTATATTATGATTTAAATCAATCATTATTATCTCACGATACTATTAGTATTCCCTATAGAATTGAAAGTTCTAAAATCTTAAGAAATCAGGAGAATGATTCGGAGTTATATGGCGCTATTACAGCCCAAGGTATTCTTTTTAATGAAATTGAAAATCCTAATAAGGATAGAGCTATTTGTATGGCTGTAACAACTGATGCTACTGATGGATATCCAACATCTTGGTCGGGGGCTATTGATGAGATTGTAGCAGGTGTTAATGTATTTGGAGCGGATAATGAAAATAAACGTTTAATGCTTATCAGTGCTGGAAATGTTGAATTATCTGAATTTCGAGATATAAAATATCCTGATGTTAATATAAATTCTTACGTACAAAACCCAGGACAATCTTGGAATGCATTAACAGTTGGAGCATATAATTCTAAAATTCGAATTGATGATACTGATTTTTTAGGCTGTCATCCTGTTGCAGATGTTGGTGAATTATCTCCTTATAGTAGTACATCAGTTTTATGGGATAATAAATGGCCTATTAAACCTGAAATTCTCATGGATGGTGGAAATATAGTTTATAAAGATAATTTTTATAGTAGTTGTGATGACTTATCCCTATTAACAACTAATCATAAGTTATCTAAAAATCTATTTTCCACTATTTGGGCAACGAGTGCTGCAACAGCTCAAGCTAGTAAATTATCTGCAGAAATTTACAATAAATATCCTGATGCATGGCCTGAGACGATACGTGCTTTAATGGTGCATTCTGCTAGATGGACTGATAAGATGAAACAACAGTTTTTACGAGCTGAATCCCCTAAAAAAAGTGACATCCGTGTTTTATTACGGACCTGTGGATACGGTATTCCTAATCTAGATCGAGCGGTATTTTGTAAAAATAATTATGTTAATATGATTATCGAAGAAGAATTACAGCCTTTTGATTTTCATAAGAGTGTTGTTACTAATGAACTTCATATCCATAAATTACCTTGGCCAAAAGAAGTATTAGAAGCCTTAGGCGATGAAGAGGTCGAGTTACGAGTTACGTTGTCATACTATATTGAGCCGAGTCCGGGCCATATAGGTTGGAAAGATAAATATACGTATCAATCTTGTGGGCTGCGCTTTGAACTTAAGAATAGTATGGAATCACTTGATGATTTTAAAAAGCGTGTGAATAGAATTGCAAGAGATGAAGATCCTAATTGGCATAATGTATTAGGAAAACCTATATCATGGTATTTGGGGGCTAAGAATAGAAATGTTGGCTCTATACATTCTGATTTTATGTGTGTACCCGCTGTAGATTTAGCAAATGCAAATGATATAGCAGTATATCCTGTTGGAGGTTGGTGGAAAAATCGAAAACGCTTGAAGAGATATTATGATAAGATTCGGTATTCTTTGATTGTTTCGTTGAGTACAAAAGAAAATGATGTAGATTTATATACACCAATTATTACAGAGATTCAGACTTCGACAATGATAGCTATATCCTCTATATAATATGTTGTGTTGGTAAATTATTAATTCATGTATATGGGTCAATATATTTATCAAGTAATATAGAACGGCTCTTCTAATGAGGGGCTGTTTTTGTATATAGAAAGTGGTTATGAAGGGATTTTCATAATAAATGTAGAATAATAAACGTGCATAAGTTGAAGTTTTTGGTTGGTATTATAAGGTGTAAAAGCGGATAGTTTTCAGTATTCTATTAGTTAATAATTACTAAAATAAGAGGAAATTTTAATTATTTTAGTGGATATAGTTAAGTTAGTATTTAATATATTTAAGTGGTGGGAGAAATGATGTATATAGGAGTGCAAAGAATTATTTCGTGCGAAAAGTTATTACAGCAAAATATTAATGAGTTTGAGCCTTGCAAAGTAGTAATTTCTAAAGACTTGCCAATAGATATAGTATTAGATGTAGAAATTTATCGTCATAAAACGTATGAATATATTATTGTAGGGGGAAAACAAGACTTTATTCATCGAATTTGTAGAAAAAAGCTAATGGGCTATGTAGATAAAGGTGTTTTATATGCAGAAGCGGCTTTGTTAATTGAAAATGAATTAGATAATATAGTTAGAGAATTACCTTATGAATTTATACGAGATAACGAGCAAGAAATAGTTTTTAGAAAATGTAATCAAGATAGCCAATTAATGACTTTAAATGAGATAGCAGTTATTGTTGAGAAGAACAATAAAATTTTACAAGGGTTGAAATTTGATGATAAACCTAATTGGGGAGCTGACAGTAAATATACACGAGCTGGATATAGTGTTGAAAGAGGCATATATGCTAAGGATAGATTAAAAATTTTGTTTAAGATGAGTGATGAGTGTGGTAGAAATCTAAGTAATGACTTTGAAGACTATTGTTGGTTTATAGAAAATAAACGAAGTAATGGTAAGGTGTATTATGCAAATAAACGCAGACGACGTGACTTGGCAGCGTTAAAGTATTATGAACTTCATAATGGTGAGAAAAAGTTTGTAGAAGATTATGGTAACGATCGGTAAAATTAATAAAACCGGCTTCCTAAAGTAGGAGCCGGTTTTATTTTGGATAAATTACTCTACACGATTTCCGTTTTCAAATCGATAACGTGTTTACATGCCACGCAGCCAGGGCAGTCGCAGAATTCAGCGCCTTTTGCCTTAATGTCTTTAGCGTGTTGCAATAGATTAGCAGCACCTTCTGCACCAAGAATTTGTGTACCAAGTTCAGAGCCTGCAAAGCTGATTGTTTCGTCGATAAGTGCAATGTTTTGTTCTGCTACGGATACGAGTTGTTTCGTAAGTTCTTCTTGCTCAGGTTTACCTTCTGCGTTGATCCAAGATTGACCGAATTCTTTTAATGTAGGGTTGCTTGTAGGTGCATCTAATAAAGCTTGTACAAGTTGTGTCAATTGTGTATGTGTCATGATGATCTCCTTTTATAAACTACTAACTATAGTTTTTGAATAGTGCGTTTAGTATCATATGAGCATCTATTCCTTTTGTTGAGTTCATTATAGCAGCTACAATTATTTTGACTAGTAGAATGATTTTGGATAGATACTATCAAATAAGATAGAAATGTGATGATTACAGATAAAATATTTTAATGTAATATAATAATGATAAAGGATAGCCAATGATAGGATCAAATCATTATGAATAAGTTAGACTTTATAAGTGAGGTGAGTTCGTTTGGAAGCATATATTAAGAGTTTAGAGACAGAGTTGTCTTTGATAAAAAATGGTTTCAAAGAGGAAGAAAGACGAGCCGTAGCCGATTATAAATTTAATAATCATGAATATATCAAGAAGTTGGCATTTTTAGCCTATAAATCTGACACCTATCAAGTAAGAATGTATGGCGTATTTCTTTTTGGATACTTATCAGAGCAAAAAGATATCTTGGTATTTATGAGAGATGAAGTTTCTAAAGATGATAATTGGAGAGTCCAGGAAGTATTAGCAAAGGCATTTGATGAATTTTGTCACAAGACAGGGTATGAAAAAGTACTTCCAATCATTGATGAATGGTTAGCGGATAATAATCCAAATACGAGGAGAGCAGTTATAGAGGGCTTAAGAATATGGACAAGTAGACCTTATTTCAAAGATAAACCAAATGAAGCTATTAGACGAATTGTGTTATTAAAAGAAGATAGCAGTGAATATGTTAGGAAATCAGTAGGCAATGCTTTAAGAGATATTAGCAAAAAATTCCCTGAATTAATTAAAGCTGAACTCAATAACTGGAAGTTAGAGAGCAAAGAAATAATCCAAGTGTACAAATTGGCGAGTAAATTTATTAGCTGATAAATTTTGGTTTATTGGATCAAATTAATTTGATCTTATGGAGGTCGTAATGAATAAGATCACTTGCATTTGTTTGGGTGTTAAAGACATGGAACGGTCGATAAAGTTTTATAGAGATGGTTTGGGATATAAGACTGACTGTAAAGAAAATAATCCGCCAGTATGTTTTTTCGATACTTCAGGAACAAAATTTGAACTATTTCCTTTGGAACAATTAGCAAAAGATATTGATGAAAATAATCCACCTACGGGAAATGGATTTGCCGGAATTACATTAGCTTACAATGTTGAGCATAAAGAAGATGTTGATAATATTATTGAATTAGTACGAAATGCTGGGGGAAAAATTGTAAAAGAACCACAAGATGTTTTTTGGGGTGGATATCATGCCTATTTTTCTGATCCGGATGGATATTACTGGGAAGTTGCATGGGGGCCAAAATTTGAGTTTGATGAAAATGGACTACTGAAATTTTAGTAGTTAATCTTGCTCAGGCTTGTCGTGTTCTTTTAGTGATATAATTTATTTAATACATATAGTATGTTTTGAAGGGATTGTATCATGAAAAAGGTTGTATGTGCGTTAGCTATGCTAGCTTTCATAGGTTCCATCAATGTTGTCGCAGCAGATGAGTTGATGCGGTTTCGTTTTAATGGTAATTCTATTTATGACCAGCCTTATGGTGACAGAAATGAGTTTCCATGTCCTGACAGACTTGGTAGTTGTACTATAACTGATAGCGATTATACAAGCACTCGTAAAGGTCAATTGCTAGAGGTGTTTAATACTGTTGATGAGGCTAAGCAACATCTGAACTTTAATCCGCAGTTGCCAAGTGGGTTAGAGGGATTACGTCCTGTACATGTATCCATTGTGGATCGTGATGTATTACAAGTCGTGTATGCTTATAATGAGCTTTTAAAAGGTAAATATTTTGACAGAGTCGACGATATGCCGAAATATATTAAGTATCGTGTATCGACTCTATCAGGCAATATCGCAGGCGATTATAAGGATTACTTGCCTCAGAAAACAGATGTTGTAAATGGGATGACGGTAACCTATCGAATGGTGGATGACGCCGTTTACTTAGCATCTTGGGAGTATGAGGGACAGAACCATGTGTTCTTATTTAATGAGCCAGTTTCTGTTAAATGGGCTAGAGAAATGATTAACAGTGTAGAATATTGAAAAAACACTTTAAGTGTAGTATATTCGAGATAGGCAATTGATAGTTGTGCAATTAACTACGAAGTCCCTCAGAGTTGCAACTCTGGGGGATTTTTGCTAGATGGTGGAGATAAACTAATGAAAGCAGAGAATTACAAGATTTCAAAGTTATCATATATAGAAAATAGTACTAATGAAATTATGGAAAGGTACGAAATACGCGCACAATATGAAACGGAACCGCCCCATGGTGATGCTATATATTCTATTTCTATAAAAGGGAACGTATTGCCATTTTGGATTTATGGTAGGGATGTTACTTTCATAGGGAGTAGTATGGTTATGGTGGAGTCTGTAAGATGCAAAACTTGGGATCCTATTGAAACCATCATTATTGATTTACAGCATGAAGTGTATGCTAGTGTAAAGGAATGGTATACAGATATTTCATTTGCTAATAATCGAATAGTGCTTACTAATCAAGTTGTAAAAATGGATAAGAGAATTCTAAATAATTTTGAGGATTTAGAATGGATACGCTTTTAAGATTGATTGCGTAGAGGGCACATTGTCTATACCATAGTGAAGTGTTATTCTATATATGACAAGGAATGTCAATATGTGACATAGTCTCATATGAACGAAAAATAGTAGGATGGTAGCCCTGCTATTTTTATTGAAAACTATTTTAAGTGTAGTATATTATAGATAGACAATTGATAGTTGTGCAATTAACTACAAAATCCCTCGGAGCTGCAACTCCGGGGGATTTTTTACATTATTACGCTAACGCTAGAGCGTTGGGCTAGTTGCTAAATAAAAGGGCTAGAAAAGCGTCTAACCACTTGCAAATGTAGTAGGCGAATACATTTACCATACGGCTAGCCAAAATAAATAAAATAGCTGTCACAAATACGAAATAGACATCGTAATTTATGACAGCTGCTTTGGCAGTACATGGTCAATCTAACAGTGTATTGTTATTTTATTTTCTGAAAGCCTCACCGATGGAATAAATCCCGTCAAATAAGAAGCCGAAAGCGATGCAATAGATAAATGCTTCACCAAAAGCGATCGGCTCAAATATAAGTAATAGGCCTAATAGTAAAAGAATTAGTGCAAGCCATTTTGCATTACGTCCCATGAGTGATACCATGCTGTCGGACTTTCTTGATTTAATGAAAATAAAGATGGCTTCAATTACCATCCAGATGCCGATTGTGATCGGGAATACTAACGGTAGGAATGCAAATCCGCCGCATACGAGAAAGATACCGAATAGAGCATTGATAATGCCGCTGATAAGATACCAGCCGCTACGTAATTCAGAGGGTAACATAAAATAATTTATAATGGAGCTGACCGCATTGACGAAAAAGATAATAGAAAAAAGCCAGGCAAAAGCCATGAGATTAATAACGGGATTTAAGAGTAAGAATATCCCCAGGATAATGCTTACAATACCCGATACAATAAAGAAGAATTTGCTTGAACCACTCATAATAATTCCTCCAATCTTTGGTACTGCTTATTTTCAGTATGCGTGAAATCATGGGGAATGTCAAATTGTAACGATAAAACTGTGCTTTCACAAAACTCACATGTCCATCCTGTTGACACAGTTCTATAGAATACCGTATAATACTTTTATATCTTAAATCAAGCGATGAACGGGTATAAAGGTTTACAAATCCTGCTTTCAGAGAGTTGCCGGCCGGTGTGAGGCAATAGAGGTTGTACGCTGACACTCTCCCGCGAGCTTCGGTGGCGAATACAGCAGTAGTCATCGACGGTGGTTCCGTTATACCCGAAACGAGTCCCAATTAGGGTGGTACCGTGTTATGAATATAACGCCCCTTTGAGCAACGACAGTTGTTCTGAGGGGCTTTTTTATTGTAAAAGTCTAGTAAAATTACTGATTTAATTGTATCTACTTAGGATTAGCCGAAATAGCGTTGAAATCGGCGGTTTTACTAGACTTTCACAATGAATAGATGTAATAAGGGAATATGTTTTATAGGATAAAAGGTGAAGATTATGGAACAGAATCGCGTATATTTCTTTGATACAACCCTTCGTGATGGGGAACAAACACCAGGTGTATCTTTACAAACTCCTGAAAAAATTGAAATTGCGAAAGGCCTAGTACGTCTCGGCATTGACGTTATTGAGGCCGGTTTCCCGGCTGCATCCCCTGGAGATTTTGAAGCGGTACAAACGATTGCTCGCGAAGTCAAAGGTGCAACAATTTGTGCGTTGGCTCGTGCTAATGAAAAGGACGTACAAAAAGCGATTGATGCGTTGAAAGATGCGGAACGTAGCCGTTTACATGTATTCATTGCTATTTCCGAACTTCATATGGAATATAAATTAAAAATGACTCGCCAAGAGGTATTGGATAAGGTTAAATCCGTATTGGCATATGCAAAAGGTAAGGTTGATGAAATCGAGTTCTCCGGCGAAGACGCGGCACGCTCTGATTTAGATTTCGCATGTCAAGTATTTGGTGTTGCAATTGCTGGTGGCGCTACAATTATTAACGTACCAGATACAGTAGGTTATATGAACCCTAATGAGTTCGGTGATAAAATCCGCTACATCAAAGAACATACATCAGGCATTGAAAATGCAATTATCTCTGTTCACTGCCATGATGACTTAGGTCTTGCCAATGCGAATACGTTAGCTGCTATTAAAGCAGGTGCACGCCAAGTAGAAGGCACAATTAATGGTCTGGGCGAACGGGCTGGTAACGTAGCGATTGAAGAAGTGGTAATGGCTCTTAAAACACGCCATGATTATTTCGATGACCTTCAAGTGAACATCGATACAAAACAATTTACGAAAGTATCTAAACTTGTAAGCCGTTTAACAGGTGTTGTAGTTCCTCCGAATAAAGCAATCGTTGGTTCTAATGCCTTTGCTCATGAGTCTGGTATTCACCAACATGGTATGATGAGTAATCCTGAAACGTATGAAATCATGACTCCTGAGTCCGTAGGGGCTGAAAAAACAGACCTCGTATTGGGTAAACACTCTGGCCGTCATGCCTTTGCTGATCATTTGGCAAAACTTGGTTTCCAATCTTTCACAGAAGAGAAAATCAACGACCTCTTCGGTAAATTCAAAGAATTGGCGGACCGCAAAAAACAAGTATACGATGATGATATCGTAGCCCTTGTAGTAGATAATCTTCACCACAAAAAAGCATTTGAACTCGTGGCTCAATACTACAAATTGGGCGAAAAAGGCTATGCCTATGCTGATGTTCGTCTCATGACTCCAGAAGGTGAAAAAGCCGATGCAGCCGTTGGTGATGGCCCAGTAGACGCATCCCTTAAAGCGGTTGAACGTGTGGTTGGCTTGCCAATCAGTTTGAAAGATTACCAAATCCGCGCTATAACAGCTGGTAAAGATGCCCTTGGGGAAGCAACTCTCAAGGTAGAATATAACGGTCGTTTGTACCATGGTCGTGGTATCAGCACCGATATTGTTAAATCAAGTGTAAATGCATATATTAATGCAGTAAACTCAGTATTCCTAGCTATGGAGCTAGAACAACAGGAGGAAGAATAATATGGGTATGACCATTACTGAAAAGAATATGGCTCGTCATGCGGGTCTTGATGTTGTAAAGCCAGGCCAAATCATCGAGTGTCATTTGGATGCGGTATTGATGAACGACATCACATTCCCACCGGCTCGCAAAGAGTTCTTAAAAATCGGCAAACCTGTATTTGATCGTCATAAAATCTACTTGGTGCCTGACCACTTTACACCAAATAAAGATATTCAATCCGCTACACAAGCAAAAGTAATGCGCGATTTCGTACGCGAACATGGCATTACGAACTACTTTGAAGTGGGTAGAATGGGTATCGAGCACGTTATTTTGCCAGAAAAAGGTCTTATCGGTCCTGGCGAAATGATGATCGGCGCTGACTCCCACACTTGTACATATGGTGCGGTGAATGCATTCTCCACAGGCGTAGGCTCCACTGATGCGGGCGTTGCTATGGCAGAAGGTAAAACTTGGTTCAAAGTGCCTGAAACAATCAAGGTTGAACTTATCGGCAAACCTAATAAATGGGTAACTGGTAAGGACGTAATCCTCGATTTAATCGGTCAAATCGGTGTAGATGGCGCTCGTTATATGGCTCTTGAATTCGCCGGCGAAGGCGTACAGCATATGACTATGGCTGATCGTCTTACAATTTGTAACATGGCTATCGAAGCGGGCGGTAAATGTGGCGTATTCCCTTACGATGCAATTACTGAAGAATACATCAAAGGTCGCGTAAATCGCTCTGTTGAGCCAATCGTTCCAGATGCTGATGCGGTATATGCCCAAACTATTACAATCGATTTGTCCAAATTGCAGCCAGTTGTAGCATTCCCTCATTTGCCATCCAATACGCATTACATCAACGAAATCGACAAGGATATTAAAATCGATCAAGTTATCATCGGTTCTTGTACAAATGGCCGTTATGAAGACTTGGTAGCAGCTGCGGAAATCTTCAAAGGTCGCAAGGTGGCTCCATTCGTTCGTTGTATCGTAATCCCTGGCTCCCAAGATGTATACGACCAAGCTATGAAAGATGGTTTGTTAGACATCTTCATTCAAGCTGATTGCGCTGTGTCCACGCCAACATGTGGTCCTTGTCTAGGCGGTTACATGGGTATCATGGCTGCAGGGGAACGCACAGTTTCCACAACAAACCGTAACTTCCGTGGTCGTATGGGTCACGTTGATTCTGAGGTATATTTGGCGAGCCCTTATGTGGCGGCAGCAAGTGCTGTATTAGGCCGTATTGCAGGCCCTGAGGAGGTTTAATATGGATTTTGAAAGCAAGAAAATTTGGCGCTACGGCGACGATGTAGATACAGACGTAATCATTCCGGCTCGTTACTTGGCGATTGCCGATTGGAACGAATTGGCCGAACATGCGATGGAAGATATTGATACTACTTTCGCTCCCAATGTGAAAGCTGGCGAAATCATGGTAGCTGGTAAAAACTTTGGCTGTGGTTCCTCTCGTGAACACGCACCAGGCGTTATCAAAGCAAAAGGCGTGCCTGTTATCGTAGCACACTCCTTTGCTCGTATCTTCTTCCGTAATGCTATCAACATCGGTTTACCAGTTGTGGAAATCGGCGAACAAGTAGATCGTATCGATGCTGGTGATGCAATCGGCGTAGACTTGTCTAAAGGTATCGTGTACAATTTGACGAAAAATGAACAATACCAAGGGACTGAGTTGCCACAATTCATTCAAGATATTGCGGCAGCTGGTGGTCTTGTAAGTTTTGCTAAAAACCGTAAATAGGGGCGAGCCGAACACTCGTCTCAAGCCTCCACTGGCCAGGTCTGACTTCGGCCTGCGGCCTCCGCAGGGCCAAAGTCGTTTTCGACGAGCATTCGGCTCTTTGGAGTAAGGGAGCATTTAGATAATAGAGTTTTAGAGGTTTTACTCAAAACTTCAAAGCTTTCGCAGCTACCGAATTCTTGAATGGATTTGTGGCAGAGGGGGAATGAGGAGCGAGCTAAGTCGGTCTCAAGGCATATGCCAGCTCTTGTCCCATTAAGTTCTATTACGATTTCTTCGCAAAGGGCACTGGGGGAAGCGCATGAGGTTTACAATCTTTTACTATATGGAGAGGTAAGATGAGCGAAAAGAATATTGTATTGATTCCTGGTGATGGTATCGGTACTGAGATTATTGCAGCAGCGAAGGCTGTGTGTGATGTGGCTTTTGAGAAAGCCGGTGTAAAGGTTAATTGGATTGATAAGAAAGCGGGCGGTGCGTCTATTGATGCATACGGTGTGCCTTTGACTGAGGATACTATTGAGGCTTGTAAAAATGCTTATGCTGTATTGCTTGGTGCTGTTGGCGGTCCCAAATGGGATAATGTAGATCCTTCTATCCGTCCTGAAAAAGCAATCTTAGGTCTTCGTAAGGAGCTTGGTTTGTTCTGTAACTTGCGCCCTGTGAAAATCTATCCATCTTTGCAAGAGTATTCTCCACTTAAAAAGGAGCTCGTACAAGATGTAGATTTCGTCATCGTTCGTGAGTTGACTGGTGGTATTTACTTTGGTGAACGGGAAGAGGCACAAGGTGAAGGTGCTAACGAGTTCGCTTGGGATAAAGAAACATACAGCCGTTACGAAGTAGAGCGCATCATGGACATCGCCATGGAAACAGCTCGCAAACGTAACAAAAAGGTCGTATCCGTAGATAAAGCAAATGTATTGGCTTCTTCTCGCTTGTGGCGTAAAATTGCGCAAGAGAAAGCGGCTGCTAATCCAGACATCGCAACAGATTACTTCTATGTAGATAATACAGCGATGCAACTCGTTGTAAATCCTGCACAGTTCGACGTTATCGTTACTACAAACTTGTTTGGCGATATCTTGTCCGATGAAGGCGCTGTTATTTCTGGTTCTATCGGGCTTTTACCATCTGCATCCATGGGTATTGGTACTGCATTGTACGAGCCAATTCACGGCTCTGCACCAGATATTATGGGTCAAAACTTAGCGAATCCGTTGGGCACAATCTTGTCCGCTGCGATGATGTGCCGTCATTCCCTTGATTTACCTCAAGTGGCTGATGCTATTGAACGTGCTGTGGAACAAGTGCTCGTTGATGGTTACCGTACAGGAGATATCTACCGCGAAGGTTTAAAACGGGTAGGTACCACAGAAATGGCGCAAGCTGTAATCGAACGTTTATAAAAGCAATGAATTAAGATTCCTCAAAGTTATTAACGTGAGTTACGTCATTTTCAAAATCGTATCATAAGTGTTAAAATACAGATATTATAATATATTTGTCTAATTAAATAAGAGAGGGTTGTAAGGCCCTCTCTTTTTTGTAGGACGTCTAGCAGTATGTGTAGTTGCTCTTTATATATCAGAGTGCTATATTGGTAGATGTATGGAGAGATAGTCCTTAAGGAGGCCTTTATGAATTCTTCGATGTATCGAAATTTAACCATTACTGCTTTATTGATGGCATTAGCCATTATGATTCCTATCGTGATGCCTTTGAAAGTTGTGATTCCACCGGCATCGTATACATTGGCGAGTCATGTTCCTATATTCCTGGCCATGTTCTTATCTCGTAAGATGGCAGCTTGTGTTGTCATAGGTTCTACGCTCGGCTTCTTTGTAGCAGGCTTCCCAATTGTTATCGTTATGCGTGCTGCATCTCATATCATCTTTGCCTTGATGGGGGCTTACTATATTAAACATCATCCAGGCGTATTAACAGGGGCTCTATCCTTTGTTGCGTTTAACCTTGCTTGTGCTATCGTTCACGCTATTGGTGAGGTACTAGCATGCCTATTGTTCTATACTACAACTACGATGCCAAACATTGATCTCATCTACGTTGTATTTGTTCTTGTAGGCGGCGGCACTATCGTTCATAGTTTGGTTGATGGATATATTGCATTATATATCTATAAAAGCTATCCCTGGACTATCTAAATCGGGTAATAAATAATCATATAATTACATATACTCGTAACCACTCATGGAAAATCGATGTGTACTAATGTACGGCATGTGATTACTATGAGTGGTTTTTATAATAATTCTCAAATATGTACCTACAGGTACAGACTTCATTATGTGATGTCCGTATAATAGAACCATAGTTAATGACCGATTTATGTTGTATCTATTGATACAACATAGGGCCATATATTGGGTAATACCGGTGAAAGTTGCTTCTCTCATCTGTGGGTTTTGATAGACTCATTAAAAGATATGAGGTGAGTATATTTACTTTCACAGAACATGGAGGTTATTATGAGAAAGCACATTAAAAACAACGTATCATGGGTTGGTAAAATCGACTGGGAATTGCAAGAGTTTCACGGTTCTGATTACACTATTAATAATGGGTCTAGCCAAAATGCCTATTTGATTGAAGAGGAGAAGACGGTCCTCATCGATACTGTATGGAAACCTCATTCCTCTGAGTTCATCGATAACTTGGAATCTGAAATTAATTTGAATACGATTGATTTTATCGTATGTAACCACGGCGAAGTGGATCACAGCGGTTCCTTGCCTGCATTGATGGAAAAAATTCCTAATACACCTATTTATTGTACAGAAAATGCTGTTAAGTCCTTGGTTGGACAATATCATCACCCTGAATGGAACTTTAAAACCGTTAAAACAGGGGATTCCGTAGATATTGGGAATGGAAAGTCCTTGGTGTTCGTAGAAATGCGCATGCTTCACTGGCCTGATTCCATGGCGACGTACATGACAGGGGATAATATCTTGTTCTCCAACGATGCATTCGGTCAACATTTTGCCGTAGAGGAATTATGGGCAGATAAGGCCGATCAATGCCGTCTATGGGAAGAGGCAATGAAGTATTACGCGAATATCTTGAATCCGTTCTCTCCATTGGTAAAAGCTAAAGTTGAAGAAATTCAAAAGCTTAATTTGCCAATCGATATCATCGCTACGAGTCATGGAGCGATTTGGCGTGAAAATCCAATGCAAATCGTAGAAAAATACTATGAATGGTCGCAAGCATATCAAGAGAATCAAATCACAATAGTATACGACACTATGTGGGACGGCACCAAGAAGTTGGCACATAAGATTGCTGAAGAAATTGCGAAACAATCCCCTGATACACGTGTTAAGATTTTCAATATTAGTAAAACCAATAAAAATGACATCATGACAGAAGTCTTTAAGTCTAAAGCTATTGCTGTAGGGTCTCCAACAGTAGGTAATAGCGTATTATCTTCCGTAGCTGGTTGGCTCGATTTCTTGCGTGAGTTGAAATTTAAAAATAAAAAAGCCGCTGTATTCGGTACCTATGGTTGGTCTGGTGAATCTACAAAGGTACTCCGTGAAGAGTTGACTAAATATGGATTCTCTGTAGTAGAACCTGAAATCAAATGCAACTGGAACCCAGAAGAATCCGATTTTAATAAAGCAGAAGCACTTGTAAGCGCCTTATTAGCATAATTACATATAATAAAGAAAGATTCTTGTTATAAAACCCCTATTTTTGATATGTACCCCCTTTACTGGATAATCAGTAAAAGGGGTATTTTCATGAAGAATAGGGGCCTTCTTTTTTTAAACATATACATAAAATATTAGTCAATATAAATTGTATTTGTCATGTTTATTCTCATAACATTCTCGTTAGCGTTTTTTGGGGCACCGATTTGCATTGATAGATACTGGCGCTATAGAAATATAAAATTATAATAAAATGTTAAGTTGTTGATTAAATATACAAAACAGTTTAACTCACATATAATTCATGAATTAAGTGTGAATGTGAATTAATGAGGATATAAGGTATATTTTGCGTACTTATAAGGTGGTTATTTATTTATAAGTTATACAGTTTGTTATATGAGAAAAGTTTACAAAGTTGCGAAAAAATTAACTCATAAGGGGAAATAATGAGTAAAATTTATTTCCCTGTAAAGCTAGGAATAAAGCGGATTTTGATAGGTATAAAGACTTGGTAATTTGGTTTGTGTTAGAAAAAAGGGTTGTGTATATCGTAAAACTTTGATATGCTATGCGGGTAATCGACAATATAAATTTTTCTTAAACTGATTAGGGGTATTTCTTTATGCTAATTTAGAATATGCGCCTGTTCAGACCGAGGTGAGAGACGGAACATAGAGAGAATGAAAAATTGTATTGTAATTTGGATAATTTTTTAATTTAGTGAGGGTGTAAGATGAGAGAAATGAAACATTCCAAAAAATTAGCATTTGCTGTATTGGCTGCTGTCACTGCTGTTGGTGCGAATGTTAATCCAGTAGACGCTGCTTCTGTTGTAATGGACAACACTAATGTTGTTACAGGTGCTAATAATGCAGTTGCGTATGGTAGTGGTAATACCGTAAAAGAATCTGATGCAAACTTCCGTGATCGTGATTATGAAAATGAGCCAGATGATGCTACAAAGAGAACTGGTGACTGGAAAAGTAATTCTGTCGCTATAGGTGTTAACAATACTGCAGCAGGTACCTCTGCATTAGCAATGGGGAATTCTTCCAAAGCGTTGATGAATGAATCTATTGCTATTGGTCATTCTGCTGAAGCACAACGTACATGGTCTACCGCTATTGGTACTCGTGCAAAGGCTTCCGAAGTTCGCTCACAAGCTATTGGCTATGAAGCACTAGCGTCTGGCTATAAATCTAATGCGATTGGTTCTAGCGCACAAGCAACTAATAATCATTCTGTTGCTATGGGTTCCTCTGCCCTTGCATCTGGTGATCATGCTCAAGCATTTGGCGCTGGTGCACAGGCAACTAATGTGCGTTCTAATGCATTTGGTTCTGATGCGAGTGCTACAGCTGACTACGCTATGGCGATCGGTGATCATGCAAATGCAACACATTTAAACTCTATCGCATTAGGCACAGGTTCTACTACAAGTGAAGCTACAGCTCAAAGTAGTGCAACCATCGCTGGTCATACCTTTGGTGGCTTTGCTGGCGTAGGTTCTGCAGCTAATGGTTCCGTGTCTGTAGGTAAAGCTGGTGCTGAACGTCAAATTAAAAATGTTGCGGCTGGAGAAATCTCCGCTACTTCTACAGATGCTGTAAACGGTAGCCAATTATATTCCGTAGCTAATGATTTACAAACACAAATCAACAATTCCACACCTGGCCAAATTAATAATAATATTAAGAACTTGACTAGTCGTGTTGGTACTGTTGAAAGACGCGTTAATAAAGTAGGTGCAGGTTCTGCTGCATTGGCTGCATTGCATCCATTGGACTTCAACCCAGATGACAAATGGACAATTGCTGCTGGTTATGGTCACTACCATAATGCTAACTCCGCTGCGTTGGGTGCATTCTACCGCCCTAACGAAGATACAATGTTCTCTGTTGGTGGCACTGTAGGTACTGGCGAAACTCAATTGAACGCTGGCGTATCCATCCGTCTTGGTAAACGTTCTCCTGAATCCCGTTCCCGCGTAGCTATGGGGCGTGAAATTGCTGAATTGAACGCACGTCTTCAAGATATGGAAAACAAATATAATAACTTGTTACAAATCTTGACTCCACATGCAATTGATCCAAGCAAAACTGCTGAATTCCCAGACGTTCCTCGCAACCACTGGGCTTACCAATATATTAGCCAATTGGCTGGTAATGGTATCCTTGTTGGCTACCCTGATGGCACATTCAAAGGCGATGTTAAGATGACTCGTTACGAATTCGCTACAATGTTGTATCGTGCACTTCAAAATGGTGCTCCTATTGACGAAAACATGAAACGTGCATTGAATGAATTCGGTCCTGAATTACAAAATATTCGTCTTAACCACTTCCGTGTTGACCGTATTTCTGGTGATGATAACGATCGTCATAAAACTGAACGTGTTCGCGTTAACAACGAACCTAAAAACGAACGTGACGTATACGGTTCCCGTATATACAATAATCAATAGAATTAACTTTTCTAGAGTTTGTAAAAACTCAAAACAGGATGTATCTTTGGTACATCCTGTTTTTTTGTCTAAATTTTTTTGTGGTATTGTGCTTATTTTATAGGAATTCGTCAATTATGGTTAGACGGAATGAAATCATTGACTGAAATTTAAATTGTATTCTGCTTATTTTTATACAAACACTCTTTCGGTTGAGAATTTGGACCTTTTATTTATTTGATACTTAGTATGGTTGAGGGTTGGTCTATATATTACATTATTGCATATAAGATTTCCTTTATAGATATTATGATTTCATATAATATTTATGTAAATATATTGCAAATAAATACATATAGGTGTATAATTACTTTCATAAAATGAATTAATATACGTAGTTTGTGAATAAAATATAGATATGAGGGAAAGACCATGAAGGAATTTAGACAATTAACAGTAGCAGACACAGCAGAATATCATAAGGTATTAATCGACGGTTACGCAGCTATAAAAGACTATCCCATTAGCTTCGATGCCATTGATTTTACGGAAGAGGAATCTAAGGAATGGATTGAGAATTATCCTGTATACGGCTTGTATATTGATGGGCAATTAGTTAGTTCTATTACGTTTTGTATGCCTTGGGTGAAATACTCAACACCGGATAAATATCCGCATATTGCTCATTTTGTAACAGCACCAGCTTTCAAAGGCAAAGGGTATGCACGAGAAGTCTTGGGCTATGCAGAGGAGCTTTTAAAAGAACAGTTTAAAACACATATTGTTACATTAGGAACGGCTAAGGAACATCCGTGGTTGCCTAAAATGTATGAATCCTTTGGGTTTACGGCGTATGATAAGGTTCATTTTAGAGGAAAACAGCATACAACTATATTATTTAAGAAAGAATTAAATTAATTAAGAAAGCGTTATATTAATTACGTAAATTACCTTGTACTCTATTTGAGTGTTTTATGCTCTGATCGCAGATCAGGGACATTCACTAAATTTAGATACAAGGTATTTTTTTGTGTAAGATTATGACTATTCAGTATATAATATATACATATAACGTATCTTTATGGTTATATGTGTTATGGATGATTTGTAGAAAGGATGTGTCCATATGTTGATTTTGTCAGGTATTTTAGTGATGGTCATCGGTCTAATGCTACGCTTTAATGCCTTGTTAGTTGTCGTAGCCGCAGGTTTTGTAACGGGCCTTGCAGGTGGTCTCAGTATCAACGATATCGTTGGTGCTATTGGGGAGGCCTTTGTTAAAAATCGTTATATGTCATTATTTATTTTAATTTTACCTGTTATCGGTCTTATGGAACGTCACGGCTTGCGTGAACGGGCAGAAATTTTAATTAGCAAGATCAACGCTGCTACGGCAGGTCGTATCTTTATGATTTACTTATTTGTGCGTCAAGTAACTGTAGCCTTTGGCATTAACATGTCCGGTATGGTTGCTATGGTTCGTCCATTGATTGCTCCTATGAGTGAAGCTGCGGTAGCTCAAGGCCGTCCAGTATCTCAACGTACGCTTGATAAGGTGCGCGGTGTGGCTGCTTCTGCAGATAATATAGGTAACTTCTTCGGTCAAAACTTATTCCTTGCTGCTGGTGGGTTATTACTCATCAAAGGCGTTATGGAACAATTAGGTTATTCTGTAGAATTAACAGATATGGTATTGTACGGATTGCCAACTGCTGTTTGTGCCTATATCGTTAACTTTATTCGCTTTATTATCTTTGATAAAACAATTCAAGCATCTGTAGCTCGTGACGAAGCGGATATGAAAGCTGGTAAATTAGTACCTAATGAGTTAAATATTCTTGTTACACCAGAAGAATTGAAGAAGGAGGCTGAATAATATGTTAGAAATATTCTATAAAATGCAGCCCTTAGATTATGTATATCTTCTCGTAGGGATTATTCTATTTATCTTTGC
>OAWU01000221.1_pt1 | contig 43360 bp, 67 predicted proteins | sample 1477041 | NCBI WGS metagenome assembly OAWU01 (sample SAMEA2580266, study PRJEB22360) | human gut metagenome | biome: human gut; feature: human-associated habitat; material: faeces | place: Denmark | collected 2008/2010
TCATTTATGACATCATTTAAAAAATATACGGTAAAGGCGTTTACGTTGATTGAAAATAGCGTAACTAAATTTATCAAATTTTCCAGCGTATAACCACCTTGTCAGATGTGACTTGCACCTTGTCAATCAACTCTCTGACAATAACTTTTTGATTATCGTAGGACATATCCAGTACACTACTGGCATCTAATAGCTTTTCTATCTTCTTTTTTTGGCCCGCTTGCTTATCAGTTGATGCTTTTTTTATTTCTTCTTCCAGCGTGGCCCTCTGCTTGATAAAATCTGCAGACTTGGCCCTTAATTCGTCCAGCGTGATCCTATCGTCCAAGTATAGATCGTTTAGCTTACTTAATTTGAGTGTTAGACTGTCTATCTGCTTCTGGATTGCTTGCTTGTCAACCGCTGGGCTTGTATCGTCCGAAAACAATTCTTGTATCTTGTCTGGATCATTTTGTAACTGAGAAATGCGAGTTAGTACATAATGCTCTAATAATTCCATGTCATAATAGCTGGATTCGCATTTCTTGTTGTCATTGTAGACCGTGACACCCCTTGTCTTTCGCGGGTGTCGCTGGTAACACTCATACCGTTTAAATCGTGAGCCATCTTTCCTTACAGCCCCTAAAATAACTTTAAGGGGCGCGTGACAGTATCCACATTGTGCCAGGCCAGATAGCATATATTTTGATTGAAATGGTCGAGGGTTCGACAGCTCTTTGGCTGTTTGCTGTCTCTTTGCCAGTTCTCTTTGAGTCTGCTCAAAATCTACTAGAGAGATTATGGGCTTGTGTGTACCCTGGAATGTTTGGCCCTTGTATTGATTTAGTCCACAATATACAGGATTGGCTAGTATTCCTCTGATTGTGCGATAACTCCAAGCCGGCTGTTTTGGGTGTTCCTCGTTGATTTTATCTCTAAGTTTAGTTATTGACATACCAGCCAAGTATGATGAATATATCTCTTTGACTGCCAGAGCCTCATACTCGTTAACGGTCATTGACCCCGTTTCTTTGTCGTAGTTGTACCCGTAGGAAGTTTTGGCCCACATCATAGACTTTCCAGCTTTGGCACGTCCTAACTTGCCTAGTTGCATACGCTCTTTTATCTGCTCGCGCTCTAGCTGAGCGAATACGGACAATAAACCTATAACGGCCCGCCCGAAAGGTGTAGACGTGTCAAAGTTTTCGAGCAGGCTGACAAACTCGATATTATTTTTTAAAAATATATCCTCGATCAAGTATAGCGTGTCCTTTTGACTACGGCTCAAACGGTCCAGCTTATATACTAGTACTGTATCAAATAGCTTGCTCTGGGCATCTTTTATCAGTTGTTCCAGGGCTGGCCTTTCAGTCGTAGACCCAGAAAAACCCCCGTCAGTATAAACCTTGTATATATGCCAGTCTTTTATATCGCAGTAGCTCTCTAGCTTTGCTTTCTGTTCTTCTATCGAGTACCCCTCTTCTAACTGAGAAAGAGTAGACACGCGCACATATAGAGCGACTTTATTGATCTTATCCATTGTTTCTATACTCCATTTCTGCTAAAATAGAGCACAGAAAGACACCTTTCAAAATATTCATTTTGAAGCCTTTCTTTATCTTGACTACCTCACGCTCAGACTCGCCAAAGTTTGAGAGCGTGGGGCTTTTTATTTACATTAAACTAAAAATAAAATGTAGTAGTGGAATTAGTAACAAGATGCAGATGATTAAACATCCAAGACTACTAATAGCTTGTCCGCAACCTTGTATAGCTTCACCAGTAGTTTCGAGAGCGTTTCCTATTTGTGTAGCTTTGCTATTTTCTACGCGACTTTCATAGTCATAAAACACTTGTTTTACTTCATCCTCAGTAAATTCAATCCCACACTTTGGACATTTGCGAGTGTGGAAAGTTAAAATAATATTATTTCCGCAGTTGTTACATTTTAATTTTAGTCTTGCATTTTCTAAATCCATAACTCCTCTCCTATTCTTCTCTGTACACATCTACAACTTTACCAATGATCCTAAAATCGCTGTTTGAATCAATTGGTATATCTTTGTATATCTTGTTAAAACTTCTTAGATAGGCCTTATCTTTTTCTATAATAAGCTGTTTGATATAGGCTTCTCCCTCGTAGTCAAATACCCCAACCGTGCCACTCGGAAGCTCTACTGTCAATTTAACAAAAACATAATCCCCAGATTTGTAATTTGGTTCCATAGAATCGCCATAAATGGGACAAACAAAATCAGCGTCCACCTTCACAGGCAGTTGAATCGTCTCTATCTGTACTTCATTCAGATATTGCCCTGTACCAGCAGATACAGGCTGGTCGTAGTAGTTGTAGGCTATATACTCAACGACTATATCATGGACTTCAGCAAGTCTCTTCTTGGCTTGTTTTTGTTCCTCAAGTTGCCTCTCTGCACAAGTCAACACGTTACGCTGATAAGGTTCTGGGTCGAGTTCTTTAACAGTATTAACAATTTTGTCAACGATATAATTCTCAACAATATTTTGTGTTGACGAACGAACTTCAACAAGATCTGATTTCATCACACCAAAGTAATTTGCGAGCATTTCTATTTTATCAATCCGTGGATATGTTTTACCATTTATCCAATCAGAAACAGTCATATACTTCAAGTTCAAATCAGCTACTAGATCATTTCTAGTTTTGCCAGATTTTTGAAGGTAGTATTTTATATTTTGAGACATAATCTCTTTATTTCCTAATGCCATAAAAAACGCTCCTTTCACTATATTTTACGGTTAAAGCGTAAAAAAGTAAAGAAAAATGATAAAAAAATAAAAAAAAACGTATTTTTTTATTGACATCACGGTTAAACCGTGATAAAATATAATCAAGGTTAAGGAATTAACCAAAAACAAAAGAAAGGAAGGACAGTATGCTGAACCGAAGGCAAAAGAAAAAAGACCCTTGGTTAACACAACCAAGAGCCACAGTCATAGCGGCGATCATAGCCCTAATCGCCGTGATACTTCAACTCTTATTTAAATAAGAGTTACGCCCGAAGTTGTAGGAGGGGCGCAAGCCCCAACCCTACGACTTAAGTTTAGCATACTGTCCAGAGAAAAGCAATGGACGACAAAAAATGGGGAATTGGCGGTTTGATCGCAGTAGGAGCGATTATTGTGATTGTAATTTTAAATTTAATTAGATAGGAGAGAAGAAATGGAAAAAATCATAGCTTATTCTGTCGAAGAATTATATGAAAAAGTTGCTGAACAAGAAAAACGCATCTCAGAAATTGAAATGCGTTTAGGAATCAAACCTTCGGAAGATTCTTCAACATAAATTTAGATTTAAAGATTTGAACGATAATATCTACATAGTTTTTCAGTACAGGTAATGAAATACTGGTACTTTTATTCCAATGTGTATAGTCATTGCCGACTGTTCGGATAAAATGGAGAGCGCCTTTTAAAAGATCGTCATCTTTTACATACCTGTCAATGGCATTATTAAAAGTTAATTTTGGGTCAGATAGATATTCTTTTGTATCTAATTCAAATGCCAAGGCATAATCTTTAATTAAGCACTCGACAGCAGAGCGGTATCCTGTTCCTGCGATATTCTCTAACCCATTTTCTTCTGCTTCAATAGCTTCGCTGTAAAATTCTACAAATCTAGGAGCATATTCAACAAAAAGATGGTCGATATCAATAGTGACTTTATTGGGGTAAACAAGAACCATAGTCGTTTTATCAGCTTGACGTAAATATTCTTGATTTGTCATGTGGTATTTCTTACAAGCTGGACAATGATGGTACATGCTAAAAATGTAACCCTCTCGGATTTCAATCTTTCCTGCTTCGGTGTTGGTAGGATTATTCCCAATGCCACACCAAGGACAAGTTTGAGGAATTTGAATGGTTAAAGTTTTCGAGACTGTACTGAAGTAATAATCAACAGTAGATAATTCCATAATATTGCTCCATTTGTTTTTGTTTTAATTATACCAAATAACGGTAGGGAATTAAATAATAAGGAGGTGAAAGAATGACACAGTTAACGCTGAAAATGTTAAGGGTTCGAAATAACTGGACTCAAGAGCAGGCAGCCAAAAAAGTTGGTGTCTCAAAAGAAACGTGGTCGAATTGGGAGAATTATAAAACATATCCAGACATACCAAAATTAAAGAAGATTGAATCAGTATTTGAAATATCGTACAACGATATTAATTTTTTAGATAAAATCACGGTTTAACCGTGAAAAGAGGGATTAAGAAATGAATGAATTGGCTTTATCAAATAATCTATCTCAGATAGAACTTGAAATCAACCATCACAAACAAATTGCTGGCCAGTCCATTTGGGAAATTGGTAGGCGATTGAATCATGTAAAGGAAAACGATCTTGCTCACGGTGAATTCACTGAATGGGTAGAACGACAAGGGATACACATTCGTGAAGCTCAAAGAATGATGAAGATTGCAAAAGAACTTCCAAATACGACAACGTTGTCGTATTTTGGGACAACAGCATTGCATCTTATCGCCTCACTTCCAGAAGAAGAGCAAAAAGAACAAATTAAACGCATCGAGGAAGGTGAGAATCCAACGGTTCGAGAACTCGAAAACAAGTTGAAGTTAAGCAAGCAAGCAAACGAGCTTCTAAAGGGCGAGAATGAGGCTCTAAGGGCTTCTAAAGTCGAGGTAAGGGAAACAATCAAGGAAGTTGTTCCAGACGATTACAGAGCCACACAGGAGCTAAATAAGCGATTGTTAGTGAAGAACCAAGAACTGTCCGACAGCATGAAGGCGATGAAAGAGCGTTCTGAGTTTATCAATAACAAGCTAAACGATATGATGGCCCAGCGTGCAGAAGTTGATAAGAAATCTGCACAGTATGATGAATTGACACGAGCGATTGAAGAATCACAGGGCCAACTCAATAGCGTACAAAAGCAAATCTCAGCTTACAAGAATATCACAAGTCTATTGCAAAAAGGAAACGACTTCTTAGCAAGCATGGGCGGTCTGATCTACGCAGACGAAAAGAATGTTTTGAAAGCAGACGGAATCGTCCAAGATGAATTTGATAGCTTCATCAGTCGAGGGTTGAGATTTTTCAACGATCTGAACGACATTCGCAAAGAAAACAACATTTTGGAAGGAGAATTTGAATGACAAATGAAATTGCAAAAATCAACAATGATTTAACTACAGAAGATGTGATGATCCACGCGTTGCAGGAACTAAAAAAGCTGAAAGAAGGACAGTCCGTCTTATCAGCCGATGTAGATTATTTGAAAAATGAACAGCCAGTCAATCCGTCAGTTTGTTTAGCACTTGAAAAAATGCGAAAGCAAAAAGTGGTCGAATTGCTGGGCGGTAAAGATAGCCAAGCATACAAAGATCGAAAATTTGCACAATCGGTATTCTCACAGGCTGCCAAAGACTTCAAGGAATACTTCCGAATCCCACGATATGACTTGCTGAAACGTAAAGACGAAGAACAAGCATTTGACTATTGGGGAAGCTGGGAGCCATCAGCCAACACTAAATTGGAAATCAAAAACCGCAATGGCCAAATGAGTTTGGTTGGTTGAAATGGTGTGGCGTAGAGTAAATAGAAAGGAGAATAATGGCAGAAAGAAGGATGTTATCAAAAAAGATTTTTCAAAGTCGGCAATTCTTGATGATGCCTTTTGAGGCGCAAGCACTCTATACACACTTGATCTTATCAAGCGATGATGATGGAGTTGTAGAGGCTTTCCCAATTGTCCGAATGATCGGGGCAAAAGAGGATTCACTAGGTTTGCTAGTAGTTAAGAAATTCATCTTACCACTTAATGATGACATGGTGTATTTCATTACAGACTTTGAAGAACAAAATAAAATACGTGCTGATCGTGTACAACCGTCACGCTATCGTGATTTGCTACTAGAAAAAACCAACTTAATAGTAGATGGTAAACGAGTTGCAAAGCCTAAAAAAATCAGTGACGGACAAGTGACGGGCAAGTGTCCGCATAGTATAGGTAAGGATAGTATAGGAGAGTATAGTATAGATCAGTATAGTCTAGTAGAGTCAAGGTCAGTAGATAATGACGATGACGCTGGTCATAAATCTTTATCAAAGATTATCAAAGATAGCAACATCAAAATCAATGAGCGTCACACTCAAATGTTAATGGACTATATCGCATTAGATCACTTTACAATTCCTATGATCCAGTACGCTGTAGAAAAAACTGAAGACGCAGGATCTACCAGTTTTAACTATCTTGACAAGATCTTGAAGTCTTGGAAAGAAAAAGGATATACAACACTGGAAGAAGTCAAAAAGTCAGATCGTATCTTTGAAGAAAAGAAAAAAGATCAGAACAATCGGCCAAAAGATTTCAAATCTGGCAAGTATGCACTGCTTGGAACTGATATAAGCGTCCATGAAATTGATCCAGAATTAGGATTTTAAGGAGGCGATGCTATGGACTTACCGCTTGTCTACCATATCAACGATCAAGAGACTTGCTCAATACATTCGTGCTTCATGTGGTCTTTAAACGATGATGTACCAATGCAAGACGAACGCAACAGAACCTTTTGTCCAGAGTGCCAACGTGAGAAGATGGCACGGGAAAAAGAGCAGAAGATAGGACAAGCTCACAACGATACGATTTTAAGAAAGACTTATCAAGTCTTTGACAAAAACAGTATCATTCCTCCAGAAATGAAAAACGCAACTTTTAAGACCTTTACGGTATCGAATGAAACAGATCAAAAAGCTAAAAACTATGCTTTGAGATTGGTACATCATTATTTACAGGGCGGACAAGGGAATGCTTTAATAATGGGTGAAGCTGGACGAGGTAAAACACACATCGCACTAGCAATCGCAGAAAAGCTAAACGCAGATTTCAAAGCGAATAAACTCCCTAAGAGCATCTTATTTGTCAATGTACCAACCATGTTTCAGAAGATACAAGGTGGGTTCGATAAGAAAGGAGCGATGTCAACTAATGACTGGCTGGATCTACTGACTAAGGTTGATTTTCTCTTTCTTGATGATCTAGGCAAGGGAGATCGCGGACAGTGGAAGCAAGACTTTCTTTATACGCTTTTAGATCATCGCGATAAAACCATTATCACAACCAACATGGGAGGAAAAGCGATGAAGGAAGCATACGATGATGGGCTAAGAAGCCGAATTACAAAAGGAGGTCGTGACTTGTACTTTAAATATCCAAGCGATGCAGAAGACAGGAGGAAATTGCCATTTTGATTGACAAAATGATTGAGGGCTTTGAAGCTACTTGCTACGAGCTTTCGGAAGAGATTAAAGCTAAGTTACTAGCTAGTGATCCAGATCGGGCGCGTGGCAAGATCATGGATCTATACGCTTGTCGTCTAGCTGGAAAAATATAAAAAAAGGCCCTTTGGGAAGGAAGCCCAAAAGACCAATAGATAAAACTTTTATAAGGAAATTATAACATGAAGAACAAGAAAGCGCAATGGCGACCGCTAGTTGTGAATATCATGGCAGACGGAAGCCTATTAGATGATTTAACAGGGTACACAATACCCAGAGATAGTGGTTATTATCACGCTATCAGAAAAATAAATAAGGAGATTTGAAAATGTTAAATGATATTTTAGGATGCATGACAATCGGTGGAACATTCTTCGTTGCTGGCTTCATCGGTGCGGTTTGGGATTTTAAACGGGCACAACGGAAGAAAGCTCGTGAGCAAAAAATCAAATCGCTAACAGATGCACTAGATGAGGGAGTGGAAGAAGTCAAAACGGAAGGAGTAAACGAATATTTAGCTTTCCTTGCAGAAGCACGGAAACACTCTCACTCTGATAATGATTGGAGCATGGAAAATGTTCTTTAAAAAATCAAAACGGATAAAAGAGCTTGAAGCCTTATTAAAAATCTATGAAAGAAGGGACATCGAACACACGAATGTGTTGAGGGTGTTACTAAATGGACGAAAACGAAGAAATTGACTACAATGATCCAGACTTATGGTTAAGATTTGGATCATTCAAACGCTATTTAGGTGATGATGAGGAGGTGTAACAATGAGTACATTATACGAACTGACAGGAATCTATCAACAGATCTATGATCTGGACATGGACGATGAAACCAAACAGGATACGCTGGACAGCATCGACTGGAATGAGGACTACGAGAACAAGGTTGAGGGATATATCAAAGTCATTAAAAACCTCGATGCAGATATTGAAGCCCGCAAGAATGAAATTGACCGCTTGAAGAAGTTGAACGATGCGGACAAAGCCAAGGAAGAGCGAATGAAAACCACGCTTGAGGAAAGCATGGAACTCACGGGACATGACCGAGTAGATACAACCTTATTTAAGGTGTCATTCAGACGATCTAAGGCCGTTGAGGTTGACATGGTCTTACTGCCAGACGAGTACAAGAAAGTTGAATACAAGGCCGATAAGACGGCTTTGAAACGACTTTTAACAAGCGGGCAAGAAATTGCTGGAGCTACGCTGGTAGAAAACAAGAATTTGAATATTAGGTAAGGAAAATGAATAAATCAGAAACAATAACCGAGTTGAGCAAGGCTTTCGCCAAAACTCAAAAAGAAATGAAACAACCGCTAAAAGATGCTAACAATCCATTTTTTAAAAGCAAGTATGTACCGCTTGAAAATGTGGTAGAAGCGATCACGGAGTCAGCAAGCAAGAATGGCTTATCATTCACGCAATTTCCATCTAGCGATGAAGCTGGGAACGTGACAGTAGGAACACTTGTCATGCATGAATCGGGCGAGTGGATTGAATATGATCCAATCAAAATGAAGCCAGTTAAGAATGATCCTCAATCAATCGGGTCAGCGATCACATACGCTAAACGGTACGCACTATCTGCTATCTTTGGGATCACAAGCGATCAAGATGATGATGGTAACGAAGCTACACAAGCGAAGGATAAACCAGCAAAGAAAGCCAATGATCCAGTTATCTCAGTAGAGCAAGCAAACAAGTATCTCAAAGAGATTGCTAGTATCGCAGAAGCTAAGGGAAAAGAAGATGGTTCAATTGCTAAATGGTTCTTACAACATTTAAATGTTGCGAACTACAAGCAAATTAAACAATCACAAGTAGAACAAGCAGAAATGCTTTTAGGAAAATTGAAAGGAAACTGATAGATGTATGACACTACCGCAGAAGAGTGGAGGGATATCGTGGGGTATGAGGGCCTGTATAAAATATCAAGCCATGGAAGAGTGAAAAGTTATCATGCAAGATATAAAAAACCTAGAATACTAAAAACATCTATGACGACGACTGGCTATAGAAAAGTAGAGCTTGCAAAGAACAAAATAAAGAAGTCTCTAAAAGTACATAGGCTAGTGGCAGAAGCCTTTATCCCAAACAAAGAAAATAAGCCGTATGTAAATCATTTGGATAGCAACCCTTTAAATAACAATGTCGAAAATTTGGAATGGTGCACACAAAAAGAAAATATGGTTCATTCGTCTATTTATGGAAATCACAAAAGTTTTGCATGGAAAAATAAAGAACAAGTTATTTCTGAATATATTTCGGGCAAATCCATTAAATATCTTGCTAAAAAATATAGTGGGACTAACTGCACAACAATCATCGAAGTTCTAAAAAGAGAAAAAATAAAAAGAAGAACATATACAGAACAACGAATGAAATATAAATATTCTAGAAAAGAGATGGTATCTATGTTTGAAAATGGATTAAGGAATGTAGATATTTCAAGAATTTTAGGGATACCAACAGCATTGGTATGCACATACAAATACAAATGGAAAAAAGGAGAAAAATTATGCTGAACTCTATCTGCCTTGTTGGAAGGCTCACAAAAAACGCAGAACTAAAATATGTAAATGACAGTATGGCAGTTGCCACTTTCACACTCGCAGTCAATCGCAATTTCAAAGGCCAAAATGGAGAGCGTGAAGCTGATTTTATCAACTGTGTGATCTGGCGACAGCAAGCAGAAAATCTAGCGAATTGGGCCAAGAAAGGGGCTTTGATTGGTATCACGGGACGTATTCAGACACGAAGCTATGAGAACCAGCAAGGTCAAAGGGTATATGTGACTGAGGTCGCAGCAGATAACTTCCAACTTTTAGAAAGTCGGAGAGATCGTGAAGCTGGACAATCACAAGGGTATAACCAACCTGATTTTGGACACAACGAACCGATGCAAGGTAATCCGATGGACATCTCAAATGATGATTTACCATTCTAAGCCTATGACATGGATTGAAGAACACTTTTCGAGAGAGTACCCAGAAATCAAGTCTATACAAGATATATGGGACAAGGACGATCTGGGTGGATACCAGACACAGCGGTATTCACGGGAATTAAATAAAGTGATTATCACTAATGACTTGACCGCTATCAGTAAGGATTTGAGATCAATCGGACTTACTCTTTCAGATTTTAAACAGCAACTAACTTTATTTTAAAAAAAGGAGAAACAAAATGAAACAACAAAATGAATTTTACGCAATCGCACAAAATGGAACAAACAGATTTTTGGCAGAATATAAAAATAATAAGAATTCACTAACATTTAGTGCTTATTTTACTGATGATGTACGTGATGCCTTGATTTTCGAAAAAGGAGATGATGAAACTAACGAATCCATGAGAAATCTAGCTAAGGAAGTAGGTGGTCGCTTGGTTAAAATTAAAGCTGAGTATGAGATCACGGAAGAAGATGGATCAGAGTTACATGAACCAGATGAAAGTATTGAAAAGTGCAATCACGATGCCCTTAATATCTTATTTAAAAAAATGTTAGGTCTTTCAGATGATTAATTTAACAATACCTATTGAACCAAAACCTCAGACCCGCCCAAAATTTGGTCGAGGTGGGGCATACGAAGACCCGAAGATGAAAGCATGGCGCAGATCAGCTACATATCTCATTAAAAGTCTATACAAGGGCGAGAAGATGCAAGGTTATCTCAAGACAGAAGTCACGTTTTATATAAAAGCCTCTCAAGTCGTATCAAAGAAACCCACACCAAAAGCTAAAGCGAAAACGTGGGAGCGATACGAACGATTTTTAAACGAGCAAATCTATTGTGCCAAGAAGCCAGATTTAGACAATCTGGAAAAGGCAATATATGACAGCATTTCAGATGCTAATTGTATTTGGTGGGACGATAACCAAGTTGTAGAACATACAACGAGAAAGGTCTATTCACCAAATCCACGAATTGAAATAAAAATTAAAAAAATTTAGGAGATAACAACCATGAACAAAAAATTAGTTTTAGCAACAGTCGCAACAGTCGCAACAATCGCAGCAGTCGCAACAGCGCAAGGAGTGAAAGCAGATGAAACCAACGTACAAGCAACAACTGCAACAGGAAATGGAACAAGCACAGTTGCAGCTCCAGCAGTTGGAAAAACTGGAGCAGAAAAAAATGAAACAACGGAGACTGCTAAACAACCAGTTACTGAAAATTCAAATGCAGAAACAGGAAGCACAAGCAACGATTCAAACCAATCGGGAAATGCTGCACAGTTTAGCAAGCATGACAATATCATTCAAGTAACAAATCCAAATGTGACAGTGGAACAACCAGAAGGCAATGGACGGTACACCCCATTTAAGGTTAAGTACGAAGATATTAAGATCCCAGATGAAATTGAAGTGAACGAAGGTGACAAGGTTACTTTTGATTTACCTCAAGAAGTAAAATTTCAGACCTCCTATGAATTTGATGTGCATAATCCCGAAAAGGCTGTTGTTGGTAAAGCTACAGCAGATGCAACAACTAACAAGGTGACAACTGTATTCAATGACTATTTTAAAAATCACCCTCTTAATAAGAGCATGAGCCTAGAGCTGGATGCAAGTTGGACTGACAAGGTTGAAGCAGGTAAGCCAGTAACTGCTAACTTTAACGGTACAGTTGTGACTGCTAACGTTGGTTCAGAAGGAGTCATTGGTAAAGATGAATTGGTCACTAAATGGGGTGAACAAGACAAAGCCGATCCTACAGTGATCAATTGGACGTCACGGGTTAACTATGCGAAACGTGTGTTAAACTACGTGACCATCATTGACGAGATGAGCGAGAACCAAAAGCTAGTTGATAACTACTTTGAAGTGAAGAACATTGAAAGTTTGGATCCATGGATTGACAAGGGATCTGCTATGGACTTGGTTAAGTCAATCAGCAAATCAGATCATGGTTTTGAGATCAAAATGGATCGTTTGGATCACATGATTTACTTATACTACAAAACTAAACTTGTAAATGCTGTAAAAGATTCAACTAATCCAACCAACAAGATTGAGCTTAAAGCCGAAGATGCTAGTTCTGTTGCATACCAAAAGATTCAGCTTGTAGGTGGTCGTGGTGATGCTCAAGGTGAGAATAAACCTGTTTGGGAAATTCCTAATGACGCTCCAAAATATGGCAAACCATCTATCAACATTAATGATATTCCATTAATGCCACCAGCACCAATCCTTGATAAGCCTTATCTTCCAATCGAAGATATTCCACTCTTACCACCAGCTCCTATCTTGTACAAACAAGAGCTTGTGATCGATATTCCAGATCCTAAACGTGACGAACCAAAACCACAACCTAAGACAGATAAACCGAGCGTTCCTTCTGAAATCAATTCTAAGCCGTCTAAAACGACCGTAGAGCCACGGAAAGAACAAGTGAATGTTATTTATCAAGCAACACAAACAAACGCTCACACGCTCCCTAATACGGGATCAGAAAGTGGTCTAATCTTGTCATTCGCTGGTATGTTCTTACTTGGTGGTATGGCACGGATCGCATTAAAGCGTGAAAACTAATGGCGAAGATTGTCACAGAGTTCTTTAGACGGTACGACAAGCTCATGCAAGAGCAAGGCCCTGCTAGTACATTCTGGAAGAAGGCCGATTGTGAGAAAGTATCTGGTTATTTCTGCAAAGCAAAACGTGAGAGACGGATGCCACCACCAACTCAACTCAAAAAATTAGAAGGCTATCTTGACAATCAATTCTTGCTTGAATGTATGCAGTTCTATAGCGACTACTATCCAGAGTGTATGACGATCAAGATGGACATGGCACTTGATGAATTTGTTTTGAAATATCGTAACAAAGGGCGAAGAAAAGAGCGTGAAGTGGCCTCTCAGCTATATCTTGAGAAGGCTTTGAGGATGGGCCTCTAATTAAGGCTGGCAGATTGTAAAAGGTCTGTCAGTCATAACCTCACAGACTATAATATTTTATACACTGATAAGAAGCTATGTGAGGGGCTTCAAAATAAGTTGTGATAAAGCTACTGGTGGTTTATCACGACTAACCTTGTATATCAAAACTATAACGAATTTTAGAAATGAGGAAGCCTTCTTTACTACTATTATCATACGAGTAAGTCTGATATACGCTTGCGACTGGTCAATATAATTAAAAGTTATTTAATGACGATAATTCGCAGCAATGCTATTGACCCATTGCGTCCTATGCTGGGCGAGGCTTGGAAACCTCAGAGGGTTCAATTCCCTCTATGGGATTAGGGCTGGAAATTTTCTTCCTTATTTTCAAAATCTCCTTATATTTTTTAAAAATTGCGTTTTATTTCATACTATCGACCAGCCCCGATAGTTGCCCGATCACAGACTCCGAAGTGGTGCAATACCACTTATCGGGCATTGCTCACTATAATTTAAGAAAGGTAGTCTTCTCTTTTTCGAAATATAAGAGGGCATGAGCAACCCTCTACATTTTGAGAAAGATGAATCAGACATGGAAATTGAATTAATTAAGCGATCAATTAGATTAGATCGAGAGCGTTTGGCAGATACCAGCAGTAATTTGCTCATACAGAAGAATATCGGTAGAACGGCAGTTATGGGCCGTGAGCGTGCGATTAAAGAAAGGATCAAGGAGAAAATGAAAAAGCTAGAAAATGAATTGGTAACGTTAACCAAGAAATGGTTTACAGACCGTGACCTTGAACACAGTGGACGATTGGACAAGCAATCATTAAAACTAAGTGAGGAATTTGGTGAGCTATGTGCTGGATACCTCAAGCAAAATGAGAAGTTGACTAAAGACAGTATTGGTGATTTCGCAGTTGTTATTGTAGGATTGGCTCTTTTGATTGACGTGGATGTACATAGTATCTTTGAGCAAGCAGATGGTATCATGCGCAAAGAAGTGATGGAAAGTTTTAAATTGCTAAATGCGAACATTTCAGAATTCCAATTGTCACAGAATTTGGCAAGCAAAGAAATGTGTCAGCATAATCTGGTGCATGCGGTTGCTTACTTAAAATCTATTAGTAAGACACTCAACTACGACTTTGTGGAATGCTTCGATCTGGCATATAACGAAATCAAAGGCCGAAAAGGTAAATGGATTGACGGAACGTTTGTTAAAGAGGAGGATTTGAAGAATGAATAAGCGAGAGTTAATAAAAGAATATGAGGGTGCTCGTTTTGCTATGGTTACAGTCAATTCAGTTTTGGAAGATCTGAAACAACTAGACGAACCGCAGAAGCCAGTCGTCCCGCAGTTTGTGGCGGATTGGATTAAGTATTGCAAAAATACATTGTTATCACTTACTCGTGCTCTAATGGTTAATGAAATAGATTTCTACAACTATGCAAACCAAGAAGACCATTCAAGACTAATAACTTTTTTAGAGTCTGAAATTAACCAAAGAATATTCGCCCGCGCTTGGCTTGACGGCTACACAGTTGAGAAAGAAAAGCGGTATTTAGTGAAGATGAAAGGTGTTACAGACCAAACAAGAACATTAAAACGCAATATTGATTTTGAAACGTGGTATTTTGGCAATCCTAATAACTATGAAGATGTAAATGCGCACCACACCCGCAAAGAATTAGAAGAAGCTGGCTTTGGATGGGTGTTTGATTGTGAGGGTATTGAAGTAAAGGAAGTGGAATGATGGAATGGAATAAGCTAACAACAAGAAATATTGCTGAAGATGAAAAGGAATATTTTCATGGTGGCATTGAATTTATTTGGGAAGGCAAAACTCCAAATATTGATGAAGAAGTCCTTGTCTATAATCCAAACACACAAAGTATATACACTGATAAATGGATTGATTATTTTGAGGGAATTGGTTTTGAGAACACTGATGAAGATGTAATTTTTTGGATGAGCTACCCAAAACCACCAAAGGAGATGGAAAAATGAATAAACAAGAGCTGATTGAACGGATGAAAAGTTTCAAAAAAATTTTTGGCAACAAAATAGAATACATTGAGCTTGACTTGGCAATAGAACTTGCTTCTGAACTAGACGAACCAGAAGCAGGTCACGCAGATGAAGCTCCACGCTACGTTAAGAACATACTAGCAAGATTACGAGAATTACCATTGCATGATAGAGAGGTCTGGCTTAAAGCTATCATGGGTGAATTTGAGCGAGATTTCAGTCTTGCAAAATGGCGTGAAGGTTATGAGCAAGGCAAGGTGGAAGGTTTTATTGAACGTGAGAAAGTCACAGTACCGCAGTTTGTTGCTGATTGGTATGAGGAGAATAAACATGACCTAGAATATAACTTGTGGAATTATATTATGGATTGGGATGAGATAGAAGATGATGAATTTAAAAAATGGTTTAATCATTCAAGTGAGGCATTCCAGACCCTTGTCAATATGCACCAGTTCGGCTACACAGTCGAGAAAGAAAAGCGGTATTTAGTGAAGATGAAAGGTGTTACAGACCAAACAAGAACATTAAAACGCAATATTGATTTTGAAACGTGGTATTTTGGCAATCCTAATAACTATGAAGATGTAAATGCGCACCACACCCGCAAAGAATTAGAAGAAGCTGGCTTTGGATGGGTGTTTGATTGTGAGGGTATTGAAGTAAAGGAAGTGGAATGATGGAATGGAATAAGTTAACAACAAGAAATATTGCTGAAGATGAAAAGGAATATTTTCATGATGGTATTGAATTTATTTGGGAAGGCAGAACTCCAGAAATTGATGAAGAAGTCCTTGTCTATAACCCAAAGACACAAAATATATATACCGATATTTGGATTGATTATGGAGAAGGAATTGGTTTTGAGAACACCGATGAAGACACGGTATTTTGGATGAGTTACCCTGAATCACCAAAGGAGGCGGAAGAAGAATGATAATATCGACCGAAGAATGGATAAAATTCAGAGAAGACGGACAAAAATTTGCCTTGGAAAAAATCGAAGAATTATTTCCGGACAATGATGATGAGGTGGAAAATGAGTAGATTTGAAATATATTTATCTAAAAACGACCTCGAACATATTGCAAATGGGTATGATGTAGAAATCAAAATCAACGGTAAAAGATTTTTGGAAACAAATGAAATCATTTTGAGGCCTGCTGTGATAAATGACCTCATGAACCCATTGTTAAATTATAGACATAAAATAATTGATACTGAAGTGCAAAATCTTGTTAATAATTTCATGGGAGGCGCAAGATGACAAAAACTATAGAATTGCCAGAATACTATGCACCATTTGGAGAGAATGCACGTTATGGAACTCTGGAAGAACTGAAAGAACTGTTACTCTATAAACGAATTGTGAAATGGGATAAAGAGTTTCTGCTACTCGAAGATGGCACAAAGGTCACTATTGAAACGTCTGAAAGTGACTGTTGTGCCTCTGCTGGAGGAGAATTCCAAAATGTGAAACTTGACGCAGTAATTACAGATGTCAAAATTGGAGAACAAGCAAGAGAAGAAGACGATTGGGGAACAACTACCAGTACAAACACGGTTACTATTTATCATAACCAGAACCCGATAGCTCTAGCTGAATGCGAAGCTGATGACGGGAATGGTGGCTTTTATTATAGCGTAGGTTCTCTAGTTATCGGAAATATCCATTTTCCAGTAGTTGATGCTTGATAATCAGTTTTTAGGAAAGGAGCAACAGAATGACACGACCAAACAGATATCCATATACTAAGAACCAGTGGGAAGAAGAAATAGCACTAGTGTGTTTTAGTGATGGCGGCCATCTTGAGATGAGAAATGAGCGAAATAGAATTACAGGCGAGGTGAAGAAATGAATTACAAAGTAACAGCAAACGGTAAAGAAATAGAGTATGGTGCATTAGTTGAAAAATCACGTTTTTCAGTCGAAGAATGGTCCGCTATTTATGCTGAGATCGTTAAACAAAATCAACCAGAAGTTTTTGAACGTAAAAAGTTAGACAGTGATTACATCGATGCATTTGGTGCTCTAATTGCTCTTGAAGAACGTTATGAAGCGTTGCTTGAATTGTTGCCGCAGGATGAGTTCTCTTACGCTGGCACGCATCCAAAATGGGTAGCTGATGCAGTCGCAGAAAATACCTTAAACAAGTCGGATGTGATCTGCGATGTATCTGATATGATTGAAAGATGCGGAAATATAGAAGAATTGAAAAATGAACTAATAGAGTATTTCGGAGTAGACCAATGACCCTACAAAACTTTATATATCTAGTATTCGCAGCAGTCTGGCTCTCTGGCTTGATCTGGGCTGGTGTGATTGCGTTTAAAAGTAGAAAGGAGAAATGATGAGTTTAGATAATGTGCATATACCAATTGATGGAGATAAGGTGCTTTCAATCGCTCAGATAAATAATCGTTTAGAATTCGCTGTATTATCAAACATCGGGGAGAAATACGGCTATGATCCATTTTTTATTACTGAGAATTATTTTGATGATCTTTATGAATCGTGTCCTACTTTTTCGGACCTACGGGAATTAAAGAATATCATTGATCGTATTCTGGAAGTGGAGGATAAGCATGACTAAACTATTTTACACAATCCTCGCATCTGTATCACTGGTGTTTCTAATCGTGTGTATTAATTTAAACTCACGGATCAATGATTTAAATAATAAATGCCGTGATCTCGAATGGACGGTACAGGAACATGAGTTATCTATCCAGCGACTAGCAGAAAAGAATAATGCGCAGGATGTTATTTTAAATAAATTAAACAGTGAGTACCAGATGCGTGAACGACAACGGGCAGAAGAGTTGAAAGAAGCTGCAGAAAGAAACGGAGTGGGTGGATGAACAGACTAAATGAAGATAAAGCAGATCTATCGCTTCTCTCAAAAGGCAAGCAATATCTAATAAAAATGAATGAGCTTACCATTGATTTGATGCGTGACTACAAAAAAATGACCGCACAAGAAGTCAGCGATATAAAGAGAAGCGCTAGAAATCTATATGAAAACCTTGTGTGGATGCAATATGAATTAGAGGATGGAAAAAATGATTAAAGCGAAATTGTTTAAAAGCAAAAACGTTCGAGGAGAATGGGTGACTGCTGCTAAGCAGTTGGAAGATTTTATTAACGGTAATCTTATTAGTAATGTGATTGAGATTGAAGTAGTAAAACAACTAAAGAATTTTAAAGCGGAAGGATCGTACACAGAGGTTATTGAAATACTACTCATCTATCGTGAGGGTGACGAATGAACATAGCAAGTAGACTATCTGCATTAAAGTATATTGATATCAAAATCAAATCGAAACGGCAGGAGATCGAAAACCTCAAGTCTGCTATTCTAAAGGGGCAGGTCTATTCGGATGAGCCAAAGGGTAGTAAGCGTGGGAATGCCACGGAAGATTTAAATATTAAAATCATTGACGGGGCAGAGAAGATCCGTGCTGAGATTAACCAGCTTATGGAAGAACGCACGCGCCTTATTAATGCCATCGAGGATTTAGACGACCCGTTGGAGAATATCGTGTTGAGATTAATGTACGTTAATGGCTACTCATGGCAAGAAACCAGAAGAGAATTGAACTGTTCTCATGCTACAATCCAAAGAGCAAGAACGAAAGCGATTGAGCATTTAAAAATTGAACCAAACGTTAACAAATGATACACACAAGCTGATAATATAGTATACAGAAAGAAATTCGTAAGGCAGCAGAAACGTTCACAAGCCTACTTGTATTTTGTCTCCTTATTTTTAGTACCGATTGATCTGCATTAGCTTGCGGATCTCTTTTGTTATTTTAAAAGGTGATAATATGAGACCACAGAAGTTAACGATGTCAAGAGGTAAGCGAGTCTTATCTGACTATGGTTCAAGGCAAGACGAATACGCTGAATACAATCGTATGCGATGGAAGTACGATAGAGAAGTCAAAGCGTTTTATAATTCAAAAGAGTGGAAAGCATTATCTCAATTGGTTCTACTTGAGAATGATTATGTATGTGAATATTGTGGAGACGAAGCAACGATGAGTGATCATGTGATTCCATTGAAAGCAGATTGGAACAGAAGATTGGATAGAACAAACTTAAAAGCAAGTTGCAAAAGATGCAATGATAAGAGAGCAATTCTCTATCGTAACAATCTGTTGTGATTGTCAATGGTGTCAACCGACCGATGCGGACGGACGGGACTAGGCGAACAAGCACGGATGGAATTAAAAATAATGTTCGGAATTTACCCCCACTATTTTATTAACGGGGCTATATTGTTCGTGAATCAAAGGACGCGGCCTCTTTTGCACGAAAAATTCCGTTTTTAAAAAGTCACTTGAGTAAAGGAGGTGTCAATATGGGACGAAAAATGAAGCTGGTAGCAACTACTAAAAGTCATTTGACGAAAGAAGAGAAGATCGCACGTAAGAAGATTGAGGACAAGGCTTCTGATGGTTTGGAAGCATTGCAAATCACACCACCAAAACACTTTGATGCGATCGCTAAAGCAGAATACAAGCGTGTGATCAATGACCTCAGAAAACTACCCCTCAGAAATCTTGATCGAGCGATTTTAGAGACCTATTGTACTTGGTATGCGGTCTATAAAGAAATCTCTCGCGGATTGCAGAAGGAAGGGTACGTATACGAGACTAGTAGTGGTAAAGTTTTACCAAACAAAATGCTATACAGCCTGGAACGTGCGACTACAAATTTAACGCGGGCAGCATCACAACTTGGTTTGACCGTGGACAGTCGAATGAAATTGTATGTGCCACAAGTGGAAGAAAAGAAAACAAGTATATTTGATAAATTTGGCGGATAAAGCTATTTCTTAATGAAATGGCTTTTTATTTTAGGCTGTTGGTGTAGTGGCAACACGGCAAGTTCCAACCTTGCAGTCGTGGGTTCGATTCCTACACGGTCTGTATTTTGTCAGAAAGGAGGATTGAAACAATCGTAGATAAGAAATATCAAGACGTAGCATACAGATACGCTAAGGATGTTGTCGATGGAAAACGTATTGTCAGCAAGAAAGTTTATAAAGCGTGCTTGCGACACTTGCGAGATTTGGAAAATATTCCCAACAGCGACTACGACTACTTTCCAGACATGGCGCAGAACCCGATTGATTTCATTGAAATCCTCCCCGATGTCAAAACTGGCAAGCCTTATCCGCTAGCTGAATTTCAGAAATTTATCATTGCTAGTCTGTACGGCTGGCGCAGAAAATCAGATAAGACTATCAGACGTTTTAGAAAGGCTTTGATCTCGCTTGCTCGTAAGAATGGTAAGACTATTCTTGTGGCTGGTGTTGTGCTTTATGAATTTCTCTTTGGTCGTAATCCAGCGATGTCCAGGCAGCTATTCTGTACAGCTAATAATAAAGAACAAGCGAAGATAGCTTTTACTATGACACGAAAACAGTTAGATGCTTTGAGGGCACAAGATGAAGATGTGCGCAAGGCTACTAAACGAGTGCGTGAGGAACTAAGAAATCTGATAGATGAATCCTATATACGACCACTTTCCAAGGATACGGGGGCAGTTGATGGATTTGAACCGTATGTCGGTGTGTTAGATGAGTTTGCAGCATCGAAAACAAATGAGATGATCGAACTCCTCGAATCTGGGCAAGGTCAGTTAGATAATCCATTGATTTTGATTATTTCAACCGCTGGATTTGATTTGAATGTACCGATGCACACAATCGAATATCCATACATTGAACGGATTTTAAATGATGAGATCACGGATGATGGCTACTTTGCATTTATCGCAGAGCAAGATGATGAAGAAGAGATCAAAGATGAAGCCAACTGGATAAAATCAAACCCTATTTTAGAAGTCCCAGCATTGCATGATAAGATGATGAGTTATCTCAGAAAACGTAGGAAAGTATCTCTTGAGACTGGCACGGTAAATGAGGTGTTAGTTAAAAACTTTAATATGTGGCGACAATCATCTGAAAGCTCATACATGGATAAATCAAGTTGGCAACAGGCTAAACTTGATGAAAAACCAAACACACGCAAACGTAGAGTTTGGGTTGGTGTGGATGTAGGGAAGGTTAACGACTTATTCGCTATCTCCACCATGGCCCAGATGGATGACTATTGGTTTTGTGATAGTTTCTCCTTTGTGGCTACTAAATACGGTTTGGTGGCCAAAGAAAAGCGTGACGGTGTGTCCTATACGAATTTAGAGCGTATGGGCGAATGTGAGATCACAACTCTCGAAAGTGGTGTGATCGATGATGAGCGTGTCCTTGAGAAGTTGGAAGAAATGATTTATATGAACGAGTGGGAGTTACAAGCAATATGCTTCGACCCGTACCAGTTTAGTTCATTGATCGCAATGATTGAGAAACGACATCCAGAATGGCCACTAATCGAAGTCAGACAGAATACGATGGTTTTGAATATGCCTACCAGACAACTGAGAGATGAAGTCTTAAAAGGCACAATCAAGCACGCTGGTAATCAACTTCTTACAATGGCTATTAATAATGCGCGTGTCAAGGTCGATAATAACGGTATGCGTATTGATAAAGATAAAAACAGTAATAAAATCGACCCATTGGACGCTCTATTAGATGCTTATGCAGTGTGTTACCTCGAACCATTTGACGGTTCTGGTTACTGGACAAATGAAAAAATTCTGGGAGGAGGTAGCCTATTTTGATTTTACTGAAATATATACACACAATCCTATTGCTTATTGGCATAGGATTTTTAATTTACGGTTTATTTTTGGTCAATCCAATAGTTGGATTTATTTCAACTGGATTGATCTTGATAATTTTAGCAATCTATATTGATCGAGGAGGTGAGATTATATGAGTTTCTTTCAACCATTGGGATCATCTAAGCCCTCTTATGATGATTACATTTCTTCCGTATTATCTGGCAACTACTCCCCAGAATACACGGGAATTTCTGCGTTAAAGAATAGCGATATTCTGACAGCAGTCACCATCATCGCTGGAGACATCGCACGATTTCCACTATTGAAGAAAGATTTTACTGGGAATATCGAACAAGATGCAGATTTGAACTATCTCTTAAATGTTAAATCGACTGGTAACGTGTCAGCACGAACGTGGAAGTTTGCAATGACCGTTAACGCGATTTTAACAGGTAATTCATTCTCACGTATTCTACGTGATCCCAAAACTGGCAAGGCACTTCAATTCCAATTCTACAGGCCCTCAGAAACGACCGTAGAAGAGACGGACGATCACAGGCTAATATATACCTTTCGTGACCGTTTAACTGGCACAGAAGTCAAATGTGAGGCTTCTGATGTTATCCATTGGAAGTTTTTTAGTCATGACACCATTTTAGGACGGTCTCCATTGCTATCGCTTGGTAGTGAGATCAGTTTGCAAGATGGCGGACTGAATACCTTAATTAAATTCTTCCGTGATGGCTTCTCTAGTGGAATTATTAAATTAAAAGGCGCTCAGTTAAACGGTGAAGCCCGCAAAAAGGCCCGTATGGACTTTGAGAAGATGCGTGAGGGTTCGACTGGTGGCAGTCCTTTAGTATTTGACGATACACAAGAGTACACACCATTAGAAATTGATACGAATGTTTTGCAGTTGATTACATCTAATAACTTTACAACTGCTCAAATTGCAAAAGCCTTGCGAGTGCCAAGTTATAAGTTGGGTGTGAATAGCCCTAACCAGTCCGTGGATCAGTTGGCGAAAGACTACGTTACTAACGACTTGCCATTCTATTTTGACGCAATCACTAGCGAACTTGCTCTTAAAGTGCTGGGTGATGAAGAACGCAAGCTATTTAAGATCGGCTTTGATACTCGAAGCGTGACAGGTCGTAACGTAGACGAAATCACGAAGTTGATTATCAACCAAGTCATCACTCCCAACGAAGGGCGCGTGGAACTTGGTAAAGAGCGTTCGTCTGATCCTAACATGGATCGTTACCAATCCAGCTTGAACTACGTCTTTTTGGATAAGAAAGAAGAGTATCAAGCAATGAAAGGGGGTGAGAATGAAAATGGCAAAGAGAATCAAGATGAAAGGACCACTAATTCCGAATAATAGCCAAGAAGCTTACGACTACTTTGGCTTGGAAGCGGTAAGTGCTAAATCTATCACAGATTCCTTCCCAGAAGACAATGGTGACATCATTTTGGAAGTTAATTCCAACGGTGGTCTTGTTACAGTTGGTAGTGAAATCTATACCGCTTTAAAAAGTTATTCTGGGGATGTAACTGTAGAAGTAACTGGAATGGCTGCGAGTGCTGCAAGTGTAGCAATAATGGGTGCTGATAGAGTGCTTATCAGTCCAACAGCCCAGATTATGATCCACAAGGCACTTTATGGATACGTATCTGGAAATAGCGATGATTTGGATAAAGCTTCTAATGCACTAAAATCAAGCGATCAAGCTATTATCAACGCTTATGTAGCTAAAACTGGTCTATCAGAAGAAGAAATTCTTGACATGATGAAAAATGAAACTTATATGTCAGCTAGTGAAGCGGTTGAAAAGGGTTTTGCAGACGAAGTGATGTCCTTTGATGATGTTGGAGCAGTGGCAAGCCTTGAAAATGGATTGTTACCGCAAGCGGTTATTGATGACTTTTACGCTAACCGTAGCAAGCGTAAGTCAGAAATTCAAAATATGCTACGAGAAGTAGAAAAAGAAGAATTACTCAGAGGGCTTTAAGCCCTTTTTCAAATACCGAAAGGAGAAAAAAGGTATGTTTAAAGAAAAAATGGAACAGATTAAAGCGCTGATTGCAAAAGTTGGTGCAGAAATCACTGCTAAGACAGAAGAATTGAAATCTGCCTTAAATACTGAAGATCTTGAAAAAGCGCGTGCAATTCGTAAAGATATTGACGCTTTGAAATCACAAAAAGAAGAAGCCGAAAACGACTTGAAGTCTTACGAGCTTGTAGAAGCTGGCAACGCTGAAAGCGAAGCTGGTAAAGCTCATAAAGTAAAAGCAGAAACTAAATCTTACCGTGAAGCAGTAAATGAGTACATCCGTACTAAAGGTGCAAAAGCTGATGCGCAGTTGAAACTTGAAGGCAAAGACCTTCTCATTCCAATGAACGTAGCAGTGGATCCTACTACTGATGGATTAAAGAAAGCTGGAACTGAAAAAGTAACTAGCAAAGAAATCGTTACGACTCCAATGCGTGAAGTTAAGACAGTTGTTGATCTTAAACAATTTGCAACAATCCACAAAGCATCAAAAGGTGAAGGCTCTTACCCAATCTTGAAGAAAGCTACATCTAAGATGGCAAGTGTTGAAGAACTGGAAAAGAACCCAGCTCTTGCTAAACCAGAATTCACAGGAGTTGACTGGAAAGTTAAGACTTACCGCGGTGCAATTCCATTGTCTCAAGAAGCTATTGACGATGCAGATGTTGACCTTTTGGCAATTGTTGCAGAAGCAGCACAACAAATCAAAGTCAATACTACTAACGATGCTATTGCTACTGTATTGAAAGATTTTGAAGCGAAAAGCGCTGCGAACCTTGATGAAATCAAGCATATTTTGAACAAAGATCTTGATCCAGCTTACAATGTATCATTTGTTGTTTCTCAAAGTTTCTACCAAAAACTTGACACTTTGAAAGATAAGAACGACCGTTATCTTCTTCAAGATTCAATCACATCTGCTTCTGGAAAAGTATTCCTTGGACATCCAGTGTTCGTTGTTTCTGATACAACACTTGGCGCTGACGGTGAAGCTCATGCATTTATCGGTGATATCCAACGTGCTGTACTCTTTGCAGATCGTCAAGAGCTTGGATTACGCTGGACTGATAACGAAATCTACGGTCAATACTTGCAAGCAGTAGTACGCTTTGATGTTAAGAAAGCTGATGCGAAAGCTGGTTACTTCGTAACTATGCCCTAATGCTCCCCTTATTTCAGGGGGATCTCCTGCTAGTGCTACACCTTTAACGGTACCAACCGCAAGTAGCACCAAAGCCGACATCATGGCTTATCTCGATAGCAAAGGAATCACGTACAACTCATCACAAACCAAAGAGCAATTACTTGCATTGATTGGAGCGTGATGATATGGCTGTAACGGATTTAGAAGATGTAAAACTATACTGTAAGATCGATTTTGACTTTGAGGACCAAATGCTTGAAGAAATGATCGATGCTGCAGAAGATGAAATCTGTTTTGCTATTGGAAATGATGTAACTCCTCACGATTTAGCAAAATACGCTAAATTTACGCTTGCGGTTAAAAAGCAAGTCAAGGAGGAATATGAACATCGTGGCTTATCTGCTGACACAGAACGTCACGGACTAGCGAACGGTGTACTTAATATTATCCATCAACTACGCACACGGAGGGAACTTGATGATAACAAGAAAGATGAATCAAAGAGTAACATTCTTCCGTGAAGTCGGAGGTCAGAACGAAGATGGAGAGGTTATCTCTCCAATTCGTGAAAACCTCTATACATGCTGGGCTGAGGTTGCTAAAACTTCCTTAAAAGACTTTCAAGAGGGAGCGAACCAGACTGCTAACAAGAAAGCAAAAGGAATTGTTTCTTCAAGTGAATTGAAAACCTTGTACGTCCGACATCATCCAAGACGGCCATTTGATAGCTCTGATCATGTCAAATTTAATGGATTTAAATATGACATCGTGTCTATCGATGTGGACGAATCATCATTTGATATGGATAAGATCAGTATCAAGAGGCGGACATGACAAAAGGAATAGATCAAATATTGTCACGGCTGACAGAGCTACAAGCGAAGGCCCCAAAGGCTGCACGTTTAGCAGTAAAGGAAGCAGCAGACGAGACGGAGCAGATTCTTAAAAAGAATACTCCAGTTTATTATATCTTGGATAATGTCCACGCTAAAGATGATACGAAAGTGTCCAGCTTTAAAGGTGGTGACCATGGTTTGATTTCAAAAGATATTGGCTATGGTCGTGCTACTGGATGGCGGATACACTTCCCAGATGATGGTACAAAATACCAAAAAGGGCAAGGATTTGAAGAAAAAACAATAAACGAAGCAACACCAATTGTTAAGGAAATATACGCTACTAAAGTAAAGGAGGGATTGGGATTGTGACAATAGAAACAATAGCTTATAAGTTATTAAGCAATAACGAAGAGCTGAACAACTTACTTGATAAGCTACGAGGTAAGAAGTTTGGTCTTGGATTTAAGCAAGGCATCTTTACCTACGACATTCCAGAACGCCCTACGAACGCTTTGAGTAAGGAGCTTGCTCCATTTATGCGTATCTATCCAACGTATGAGAATGATGTTGAGTTCGCAGATGATAAAGCCATCTCGACTGAACACAGGATCACAATTAATTATTGGTGCGTGAATGCCAAGCAGTCCGAACAGATTGCTGAATTGATGGATAAAATTTTAGAAAGTAATGGTTTTGACCGTTACACAACAAACGAATTGCCAAGATACAGAGATAACGATATTGACTTACTAGTGAACGTAAGAAAGTATCGTTTTTTTGATTGGCAACTAGAAAAATTAAGAAACGAGGAATAATGAATGTCAAAAGTTAAATTCGGTCTCCGTGGATTTGAATTCGGAGAAGTAACTGAAAACAACACAGTACCTACAACGATGAAGTTGACTGGTATGAAGTCAGCTAAAATTGAAATTACAAACGAACTTGTAACGATCGCTGCCGATGATGGACCATACGTAGTATTATCTTCTGGTATCACAGGTACACAATTGGAAATTTCTGTACTTGATCTTCCAACTGAAGCACGTAAAGTGTTGTACGGAATCGAAGTTAAAGACGGTATGGAAGTGTATAACAAGAACCTCACACCTAAAGACGTGGCTTGCTGCTTCCGTACATCTACAGAAGACGGGAAAGCTATCTGGATCGGTCTTCTCAAAGGTAAGTTCTCACTTCCAGGCATGGAAACTGAAACTAAAGATGGTGCGCCATCTCCTAAAGAAGATACTGTCACAGGTAACTTTGTAGCGCGTGGTGATGTTGAAACTGGTGATGTAATGATCATTGCTCGCGAAGATAACCCGGCGTTTAACTTGCAAAAATTCCGTGACGCTGTATTTCCTAAAACAGCACCAGCTTCACCAGTTGTAGGTGGGTGATAGTCACTAAGCATGGAATTATTTCCATGCTTTTTATTTTTATTTTTAAACCAAAAAGGAGTAGGAAATGTACACAATCAAGCTAAAAATCGGTGGAATTGATAAAGAATTTACCAAAGAATACATCAATGTAGAAGATAATCTTCTTGCAACTGAACAAAACGTGCGACAATCAGCACTTCTTCAAGACACCAAAAAAGCAAACGACCCTAAAGAGAATCGTAAGCTAAACGAAGCCTATCTTAAAATGTTTGTAGATATGTTTGGTGGTCAATTTAAAGTAGAAGATTTGAAGCAAGCAGATATTGGAATTTTGAAAACACTCGAAAAAATCTATCTTGCAGCGCTTGGAATCAAAGAAGAAGTTCTTGAAGAAATCGAGGATGACGAAAAAAAAAGGGATAAGTCCAGAAGAAGCGCGTGACAATCTCTTAATCTGGTTCCAAGAGTTGATGCAACAGGGATATACAATCCTTGAAATTAAGCAAATGAGACTATCTGACTTTGATTTAATGGTTAAGGCCTTTGAAACGAAGAAAGAAGAATCAGAGAAAGAAACCACGCTTGATAAAGCATTTCCGCTTTTATTTGGTTAAGAAAGGAGGATAAATGGCTGGTAATTTAGGTGAATTAGTAGCAACAGCATCGCTGGATATCCAACCATTCATTGGAAATACTAAGCAATTAAGTACTTATATGCGTGGTCTTGACAAGTCTTTGTCAGCGATGGAGAAATCCTTTAAGAATGTTGGCAAGGGTGGTAAGGATCTAGCTGGAATGAGAACCGTTTTAGGCGAAACTGCAAACAGCATTAAAGCCTACGAAGGAATTTTAAAGCAACAGACAGAACACTACAACAATCTAAAATCAAAGATCGGTGATTTGAGTAGTGCGAGTGCAAAGAACAAGGAAGATTTGTTGGGCGCACGTAATGCGATGTTGCAGACCGCTACTACTTTATCAGATTTGAGAGGGCGGTATGCTGACCTCACCAAAGAAATTAATATCCAATCCAGCAAGTGGACACAAGTTGGAAATGGCTTGCAGTCATTTGGTGAGAAGATACAGGGTATCGGATTTAAAATGCAAGGTGTTGGATCAACGCTTACAAAAGGTCTGACTGTACCACTTCTAACTGGCGCTGGGATAGCAGTTAAAGCTGCGATTGACTATGAAAGTGCCTTCGCTGGGGTAAATCTTTGCCCTCTCTAATAGTAATATTAGAGTAATTAAATCGAGCAAAAACGGTAAAAGCTAAGTCATACAGATATGCTAATACCGTGCTAACTTATCAGATAGCGAAAAGGCTGATAAGCAGTGTAGAGCGTAGGAAGTGAATAAATATAATCTTCCCAAGAGTGTTCGGCAACCTTTTGTAAAAGGTTGAAAATGTACGCCGAACTTACGGGAAACCGTAAGAAGTAAAGGATAAAAAGCCTTTACGATAACAAAATTGAAAGAAAACAGTTGACGGAACTCCGCAACAATTCGCACAACTATCTAACAGTATCCGTGAGATGTCCAGAGAGATGCCATCTAGTGCGGTTGAAATTGCACACGTAGCAGAAGCAGCGGGACAGTTAGGGGTTCCAATTGGAGCAATCAAGGACTTTTCTAAGACAATGATCAATCTTGGCGTCTCTACAAACCTAAGTTCAGAAGAGGCTGCATCATCTATCGCTAAGATCGGTAATATCATGCAAGTGTCTGGAAAAGACCTCGGCACATGGTCTGGACATTTTGGATCAGCCGTGGTGGATTTGGGTAACCATTTTGCAACAACTGAACGTGATATTGTCGAAATGACCAATCGTCTTGCAGCAAGCGGTAAACTAGCTGGTCTGACCGCGCCAGATATTTTAGGGCTTGCCACTGCCATGAGTAGCGTAGGGATTGAAGCAGAAGCTGGCGGAACTGCAATGGCGCAGACCCTTACTGGTATAGGTAAGGCAGTGTCTGGTGTCGGTAAAGACGCTAAGTCTAATTTACAACTTATCGCAAGCACAGCTGGAATGACCTCAGAACAATTCTCGACTGCATGGAAGCAAAAGCCAGCCGAAGCTCTACAAGCCTTTATCAAAGGCTTGCAAAGAGCTCACAATGAGGGCAAGAACATGGATGGCATACTGGATCAACTTGGTATGACTGGTATCAGGCAAGGTAATATGCTCAAGTCCTTAGCTTCTGCATCTGACACAATGGGCGAAGCTGTCCGTAGGTCAAATAGTGCGTGGAAAGAAAATAGCGCACTTACAAATGAAGCAAGCAAGCGTTACGAAACCACAGAATCACAACTCAAAATCTTTAAGAATAAGCTTACAGATATTGCTATCGAATTTGGCGGACCACTCTTAAAAGCGTTAAACAGTGGTTTGGACGCTGCGAAGCCGTGGCTACAAACACTATCAGACATGGCTAAAAAATTTAGTGAAATGTCAACTGAACAACAACAGAGTATCCTAAAATGGGGCGCTTTAGCTGCTGCAATCGGGCCAGCTATTAAATTGTTGGGCGGTGGAGTAAGTATCATCAGTGGGTTTGCTAAAGTTATCGGAGCTACTGCAAGGGGTATCGGTAAATTTAGTGGTTTGCTTAAAACTGTGTTAGATGGTGGCGGTTTTATCAACGGTCTAAAACAAATGGCTACTGGAATGACCGCAACTGGGACTGCTGCGGAAGGTGCTGCTGCAAGTGCTGGCACGATGGGTAAAGCTGTCACGCTTCTAGGAAATCCAGTCACTTGGGGTGTGCTTGCTGGTGGTGTAGCGTTAGCGTACATCGGTAGCATCGCTCAAAGTATGGCAGAAGCAAATGATCGGACTCAAACATGGGGAACATCTGTTAACAAAGTGCAAGCCGAAGAGTTGACCAAGCTTAAAGCTAAAGTAGACGATACTCATGAGGCTATGGTTGGCTTCGGTAATGGTGGTGCGCAAGCAGTAGAAAACGTCCGTAAGAGTGTCCAGGGGCTGTCTAATGATCTTCAAAAGGTAGTTGACAAAGACCTTGAGAAGACTTTGAAAGGTCTTGAGAAAATTGGAGCTTCTGATGAAATCCAAAAGCGTGCAGTCGCGCAAGCTGAGCAACAAAAGAAGAACATCCAAACAATGACGGATGAAATAATCCAGATTTATCAAAATGCATCTGACCAACATCGAAAGATCACTCGTGAAGAGCAAGCAGTTATTTACGATTACGAGAATCAATTTATCAGCAAACAACTAGAATTGCAGAAATACTCTGCAGATCAAAGAACTGCTATCACGAAAGCGATGAATGGTCAAATCAATGATCTGAATGAGACACAGTTATCTGTTGGTGTTGGTGTTGTTGAAAAGTGGATCAAGGATGAAAACAAGCTTTATAAGGAGCAAGTAGAAACCTTGAAAGATGCTCACGCTAAAGGCATCTATAGTCAATCTGAATACAATCAGAAGATGGAAGAGTTGAACTCACAACACAAGGCTAAAATGGAAGCGTTTGGCCGTGAGTATGCAGCTCTTCAAAAGAGATTGAGTGAAAAATCTGCTCTTAAATTGAGCGATGACAATCAACGTAAGTACTACTTTGAAGGTCTGAGAAAGACTTTTGCCGATCTTGGTCTTGACTACGACAAGATGATGGCCAAAGCTGATCAATTCTCTGAGATTGTTGGACGTTCTTCTGGCATGGTTGCCAAAAGTTTGGAAAATATGTCCGCTGAGACAAAAGATGCTAATCTTGCTTGGAATACTTTGGTATTTGATCCTAAAACTGGACAAGTCAAGACCAACGCTCAAGAGGAAGTGACTAAAGCTCTTCAAGCCGAAAACGGCTGGGAGAATATGCAGTTTATTCTCAAACATGCAAATCTTGAAACCAATGCTAAGATGACGATCGGTGAAGCACTTGTTGAAACTGGAAAATGGGATAGCTTGTCTGTACAAGAGAAAGAACTTGTGGTTGGCAATAATCAAGGTATGAAAGCAGTTCTTGACAGCAAGACGTTGCTTGAGCAATACAATGCCATGCCAGCAGAAATCAAGGAACTCTTGATGAAGAATACAGACTTCCTGTCATCTGGTGAACGTGCTACTGCGATCATTGAACGCTGGAACACACTGACACCAGAACAGAAAGAGTTGATCTTAAAGGATGCTGCAAGTGATAAGGCCGAACGTGTAAGACTTGCAGTTGACTCTCTTACTGGTATGGCTCACGTAGTCAATTTAGATGCAGAAGATAAAACACAAAGTGCTATCGCTAGTGCGATATCTAGCATCTTAACGCTACCTACTGATCACAAGACAGATTTGATTGCAACTCCAGACGGTGTAACGCTTGGAAGTAACCTAGCTATGAGTGCACTTGGCTTGTTCAATAATTTCGCAGTGCCTGATAAGCATCTGAATGCCGATGCCAGCAATGCGAACAATGCTGCACAACAAGCGATTAATAAACAACAAGAGTGGAATAATACTCCATCTCCTGTTAGGGGAATCAATGCTCAAGATAACACTGCAGGGCCTGTATGGAGCGCTCAAGCAAACATTGATAGTGTACAAGGTAAGACAGTATATCTTGATGTCGTTAAACGTGTGATAGGTGGAGCAGCAGCAGCATTAGGCTTTAAAGATGGTACAGACTTCCACAAAGGTGGACTTGCGATGGTCAATGACCAAGGCGGTACACTTTACAAGGAAATGGTAACGTTGCCAGACGGATCGTCATTCGTGCCAGAAGGTCGTAATGTTATCCTTGATCTTCCGAGAGGGTCAAAAGTCATGCGAGCTGGTTTGACCAAGAATCTCATGCGAAAATTAGGAATACCGAACTTTGCGGACGGTATTGGCTGGAAAAGTTCGGAAGTTGCGAACGTTACACAACGAATTAAGAATGTGAATGAATGGAAACGAGATAATGAGCAACGTGATCTTGTACCGTTTATCCAAGAGCTAATCGATCAAGTGAAACGTGGTAACGATCGTGAAGAACGGCCAAATCAAAACTATACATTGAATGTGCATGGAAATAGTAACGGTCAAGACTTGACACCAGAATTTATGAAACGCTTGATGCGTGAACTAGCTTATTATACTAATCAAGAGGGGAGGGGGTTAGCTTGACAACATTTACTTTTAACGGAAAGAAAAATACTGAGTTTGGCTTAACAGTCGCAGAAGGCAAGAAAATCGCTACTTCCAGTCCAGATGTGGAACGTATCTCAGTAGCAGGTCGGGACGGTGAGTTACTAATCAGTAACAACCGTCTTAATTCTGCTGAATTGAGCTTTCCTGTTAACTTCGTGAAAGAAAAGGGCTTGATCGCTACGGAAGTTTATAAAATTTCTGAGTGGTTGAACGTAGCTGGTTATAAGGATTTAACCATCTCTTATGATCCAGATTTTATCTATCGTGCTGCATACCTTGAAACGTTTAGTATTGAAGAAACCATGCGACAATTTGGTAAAACAACAATTAATTTTGTGTGCTATCCAGTCAAATTTTACAAGCAAGGTCGAGTTAAACAGACCCTCATGAATGGCGCAACGGTAAACGGAATTGGTAATGTCAATGCAAAACCGATCATCACACTACGTGGATCTGGTGATTGCACACTCACGATCAATGGACGCAAGACTAAACTACTAGGTGTACAAAACTCTATCGTGTTAGATATGCAAGCGAACCAAGTTTACTCTGGCAATCTTCCAGCGTGGAATAAGGTTGTGCGATCTCCAGAATTTCAAATGCCATACCTTGACTATGGGCGTAATTTGATTAGTTGGGATGGCAGTTTTACTGCTGAGATGATACCGAATTGGGGGGTTAAGCTATGAGACCTATACTGTTTAATAAAAGTGAGACTGCTTTTAATACGTATGGTCTCGGTGAGCTTAATGTAACAAAAGGTACAGTCACACGGGAACGTAACGGGAATTATACGCTATATGCTGAGATTCCCGTGAACGATCCAGCGGTTGCAAGCCTTGAGAAAGAAATGAAGCTAAAGGCTGACGCTGGGCTAAGAACCAAGAATCAGACTTTTGAGATCTCCCGTATCGTCAAAGACAGCAGTAACCTTGTCAAGATTTACGGGCAACACATCAGTCACAAGCTAGAATACATTGTATTACGAAATGCTACAGCATTCTCTGGGACAGCGTATAACGCTCTCGCTATCTGGAAGGACGCTTTGATTGGTGATCTAACATTTGATGTCTGGTCTGATATTCAGACCTCAAACAAGGGTTTGTTTGACATCTCCAAAATGGAGAATGCCCGCCTTGCCCTTGGTGGTGTAGAAGGCTCTATTCTTGATCTATACGGTGGTGAATATGAGTTTGACAATATGACCGTGCGATTGCATAAGCAATTAGGTCGTACTGCTCCAACCGTATTAGAGTATGGCAGAAATATCTTATCTGCTGAATCAGATGAGACGATTGAAAGCTCATATACTAGCGTGTTACCATTCGCAACGTACACCCCAGACCGTCCAGAAGGATCAGCAGACGATAGTCAATCAGACCCTATCACGGTTACAATCCCAGAAAACTACGTAGATAGCAAGTACAAGGCTCTCTACGCTCATCGCAGAATTAAAGTTGTAGACTTTTCGAGCGAATTTAGCACGGATAGCAAGAAGAAGAACATTCCAAATCCAGACAAGTTGCGAAAACTTGCCATGGACTACATGGATAAGAACGCTATCGGTAAGCCTAAGATCAATATTAAGATCGAGTATGCAGATCTAGCTAAAACGCTTGACTATGCTGATAACGGCTGGATCGAAGAGCTGGAATTATGCGACATCGTACCAATCTATTATCCTCAAATCGGGCTTACAGACGAGACTGCTAAAGTAACGACTGTTACCTATGACTTCGTTAACGAGCGCAACGAAAGCGTAGAGTTTGGTGATATTGGTACCAATGTCCGTGCAACAATGCAGAGTGGGCTTGCTGGTAAGATCGATGATATTGCTAAAAGTCAAGAGCGGTTTGAAAGCAACCTACCATCCTATCTTTTAAATGCTCAAGGAAATAAAGTCTGGTACAACCATCCAGACAATACTGAGCACAAGATCGGTGATATTTGGTTTGAGAAGAACGGTCTCTATGACCGTATGTACGTGTGGAACGGCAATCAATGGGAGAAACGTATCGACACGGAAGATGTTGATAAGGTCAAGAAAGAGGTCGATAGGCAACTAGAAGAAGCCAGGACAACTACTGACCGTGCTATTGCAGATGCCACCGCAAAGGCGCAAGAAGCTTTAACGAAAGCTGGCACAATCCCCGATACGTCCAAGCTATCCGACCAGATCAAGCAGCAGATCCTTTCTAGCCAAGACTTGCAGAACAAAGTCACGGAGGGGATCAAGAGCGTTGACGGTGACACGATCTATAATAAAATTTATAGGAACATTGAGCAGTCGTTTGCTCCAAGCGCGTATGCCGACTATTTAAACACCAAGCTTTCGGACACGCAAGGACAAGTAAGCAATTTAGACCGTAGGATAGCAAGCCAAACAATCGAGTTTAACAAGCTGACTGAAAGCAACAAGCTCTATGAGCGTATTATCGGTACAAGTGAAACAGACGCACCAGACAAGCTCTCACGCTTGGTTATGTCTAGCCAGATCTTCCAAACCGAAGTCGGGAAGTACTCAACTAGTGGTGGTCCAAATATGCTCAAAAACTCCCGCGCAGATGATGGCTTGAAATACTGGAACGGTGATCCTAGTAAATTTCATTTTACAGCTCACCAATTCTATTTAAACGGACAAAAACGAATGTTCTTGCTTTATAATGGCGCAGTCGTTAACAGTCCACGGTTTATCTTTAAAAAGAACACCGATTATATGCTCAACATGCTGGCGTTTGACGCTAACACAGCCCGTTTTACGGTCGAGTTAAGGAAGCGGAAGAAAGACTCTGCTAATCAAGATTATGACGAGATCCAGACTATCTTTGATAAGACTGGAAACCCAGCTTTTGATTCAACCAAAGCAGTTAAGAAATCGTTTAAATTCAACACAGGCGATTTTGACAATGGTTATCTATTGTTTTCGTACGAAGGAAATCCGACAGGCTGGTCTGGTCTATTTATGACTGAGCTTGACTTTTACGAAGGCTCTAGCCCTCGCTTATGGCAACCATGCCCAGACGATTCAAACGAGCCATTAGAAGCCGTCAGAACGCAAGTCACACAGCTTGCTGATTCGTGGGCAGTGCGTAACCTAAACAGTGCGGGTGACGTGCTAGGACAGATTAACCTCAATCTAGACGGATCAGTTAAGATTAACGAGGGCTTGATCTCGATCGGAGACAAGACCTATATCAAAGACGGGGTTATCAAAAGCTCCATGATTGGCAACGCTCAGATTGGCACGGCCCACATCGGAGAAATTGACGCAAGCACAGCACGACTTATCAACGTATCAGCTAAGAATATCACAGCAGATGGCCTGACCGCAAATCTTATCAAAGGTGGGAAGTTATCGTCTCTGAATGGCATTACTGATTTTGATCTGCAGACTGGCTGGATTGATATGAACATGGACGCTGTAGGAATTAGAAATAGTTTTAATGGGAAACCTTTGCAGTTTTTAATTTTTGGCCAAGGTTCCTTGAATGGTGTACCTTGTGCGTATACTCAGCTTATGAGTAACCGAAACCATGTGACAGGTATAGAACATACATCTGCTGGTATTCAGATCTGGAACGGTCGGCAAGGTGGCAATGTTCAAACAGCCATTACTTTTTATGGTAGAACGATGGACTTCGTGCCAAGCTCACAGGGTGGAGGTGTCTCTCTTAATACCGAAAGCAGAAAGCTTTTTGGGATGGACGATATTGTTATCAAAGGAAGCAGTCTTTCAGTTATCTTAGATGAGATCTTTGATAACTTCCGCAATCTTAATGGTGTCCCTGGTAACTATAGCAGAGGTTACTATCCTAATTGGAGATAGAAAGGAAATCTATGAACACAGTAGATAAAATTGTAAACGAGATCTCGCAGAAACTCGCAAACGCAATCGTAGAAGCCTCAAATTACAAGGTCTTATACGAAGAAGCAAACGAGGAATACAAGCGCGTAAACGAGCTATTAAGCAAGTTTAACAATGTGTTAGATAGCGATCAAGCACTCAAGGACCTCTTTGATGAGGCCTCTCAGAAATTAGAAGAAGGTAAATAATTATGGAATTTAAAATCATTAACAAATACTTGCAAGAAGAAGGTCGTACCTTCGTATCAATTCGCTCAGCGAACCCTTACACAGCCTTCGAGCGTGTCTTGATTGGAGACCGTACCAACGAATCAGATGAGGTGCTGATCCAGGCTGTACTTGGACAGGTTGCGACTGAATTTAATCCTGCTGATGGTGTTAAGAAATTACAAGAAGATTTGCACACGCAAGCTGAAAGCTATGAAGCTAAACTCGCAGAGAAGGACAAGAAGATTGCCGAGAATAAGGCTGTATCTGATTGGGCTGTTTTGGTGGCTGTTACCAACACAGAGAACCCACTTGATCCAACGCTCTATAGCCGTGGATTGGAACTCATTGAAGCTGGTCAAACTGGTAAAACGTATAAACCATACGACATTTTCACAGTAACTGATCCTAATCATATCGTGAAATATGGTGAAGGAAATCGTGTACTTGTCCAAGTAAATCAAGAGTTTACTTACAACAACGAAACCGTGGCCGATCTTGAAGGTGCATTGTCTCAAAATGGCAAGTTGGCAGTTTGGAAATGGACTGAACCTAAATCAGCAACAGCAACAGATCCTATGACTACTGCTACAACTACCACTACAGCACAGTAGAGAGGTGGTCGTTTGAGTTTGTCGGATTTGATCGCACACCTTGCCCCGACCATTGGGGTCGTAGCGACAGGTTGGTTTGGTATGAAGGCCAGCAAGTCTGCTAACCTCAATAAAGATCAATTTAACGAGTTAAAAGATGAGCTTGGTTCTATCCAAGAATCTGTCAAGGTCGTTAAAGAAGTAGGCAAGGATAACAATAAAAAAATAAAGTCGGTTAGTGATAAGTTAGTTGTCCACGATGAAGCTCATCTAGTCACTATGTATTTACGTCTAGAACGTGATATGACGGTCGCGATCAATCGAGGATATACGACTATACACGAATCCGACATTGTCCACAAAATGCATGATAGCTATAAAAAGCTAGGTGGAAATGGCTATATCGATAGCCTTTATAATAAATATGAAGCATTAGAAGTGAGGAATTAAAATGAACAAAATTAACTGGTCAGTACGTATCAAGAACAAAAACTTTTGGCTTGCATTAGTGCCAGCTTTGGCATTGCTATTTCAAGCATTCGCTGACATCTTTGGAATCAAGCTAGAATTTGGGCAAACCGTTGATAAAATCTTGGTATTTGTCAATGTACTATTTGCCTTCCTTGTTTTGGTCGGTGTTGTAAACGATCCAACCACTACAGGATTAAGCGATTCAACCCGTGCGCTTGGTTATGAAAAACCTAGCCAAGATTAATATATTTCTACTTGCAACCATCTATTTCTGGGTGGTTGCTTTTGATTTCAGAAAGGATAAAAAATTATGAGTGTACAACAATCGGTTGTTAATTGGTTTGTAAATCATCGCGGATTGCTTACTTATTCCATGCTGGGAAGTCGTAACGGTGCAGATGGTACAGCAGACTGTTCTGGGTCAATCTCGCAAGCTCTAAAAGAAGCTGGTATTCCTATTCAAGGTTTACCATCGACAGTCACGCTTGGCCAACAACTCGCAAATAATGGCTTCTATCGTGTGAGTATCAATCAAGACTGGGACGCTCAGACGGGCGATATTATCCTCATGAGCTGGGGTGCTGATATGTCATCTTCTGGTGGAGCTGGTGGCCATGTCGGAGTCATGATGGACGGTACATACTTCATCTCTTGCGACTACTCAACGCAAGGCGCAGCAGGACAAGCCATTAATACTTATCCATGGGACGATTATTATGGATGGAATAAGCCAGCATACATTGAGGTTTGGCGATATTCTGACACAGCACCACAAACTAACAACCAAGCCAACACAGCAGTACAACCACAAGAGAAGGCTTACTACGAAGCGAATGAGGTCAAATACGTTAATGGTATCTGGCAAATCAAGTGTGATTATCTCTGCCCGATTGGGTTCGATTGGACTCAGAACGGGGTCCCCGTGTCCATGGTTAACTGGGTAGATGAGAACGGCAACGACTTGCCAGACGGGGCAGATCAAGACTTTAAAGCTGATATGTACTTCTCATTCGCTGGCGATGAAGTCAATATCTCGGATACAGGAACAGGTGGCTATTATGGTGGTTACTACTGGCGCTTGTTTGAGTTTGGCCAATTCGGACCAGTATGGCTCTCTTGCTGGAATAAAGACGATCTGGTGAATTATTATCATTAAGGCGGTGAATTATGCGAATTAATTCAACGAATTTAAAACAATTTGAGGGTGGCGATGTCGTCAAGCAAGGCGACACAGCCTCTCTCTTTGGCTATGAGTTGCTAGATGAGAATTACAATCCAGTAACTGAACTAGAAGGTCAGGAAGCCACGATCACGCTTGCCAATCGGATTGGTAAGACTAAATTAACTGGTACGGTGACAGACCACAAGGTCAAATTCACACTTGGCAAAATCTTGCCAGTCGGTATCTACCAAGTCGAAATTACTTGCGGACATTATGTATTTCCGTCTGATAAGTCAACCGTTATCAAGGTAACACAATCAGCCGATGAATACACCTCAGATAGTCTGGAAGAGCTTCGACAACGAGAGCAAGGTGAGGAAATCCCTGATCTAACAGTACTATATAATCTAGCTAAAATTTGAAAGGATATATTATGACTTTAAACACAGAAAAATTAACACAATTCGCTCAAGCTGTCGGTGCTGACGTAAAAGAAATCAAAACCACGCTCGCAAGCAAAGCTGACAAGTCTGAGCTTGGGCAAGGTGGTATCACTCAGCAACAGTTAGACACGGCTATCGCTGGAGTTAAAACAGCCATTTTGGGCGATGGTGTACCAGAGGAATTGGACACGCTCAAAGAGATTGCTGACCGTATCGCAAATGGTGGTGGATCAGCAGATCAAGCAATTGTGTCTAAAATGACAGAGCTTGGTCAGAAGTTTACTGACCTTGAAAATACTGACTTTGTGAGCATTTACAACACAGCGAAATCTACCATCTAAGAAGGTGCTGAATGGATAAATTAGAACAAGCTATACAAGCCATTGGACAAGATATTGGGATTCTTCAAAATTCTTCGTTATCGCAAACCAGAGCTTACGAGTTATTTCCAACGTACGCCACGTTACAAGCACAGATGACTACCAACATCAAAGAGAAGCACGTAGACCTTGGTCTTGACGCTCTCATTGACACCAAGCTCCAAAACGGCGGTGATCCATTCGTCACACGCTCTAAACTCCCAACAGTGGACACAAGCCAACTCGCAAGCAAAAACGACTTGGAAGAGCTGAAACGTTCAGTCGGATCTGGTTCTGGCGGATCTGGAGATTTGAAAGGTCAAGGCTTTCCGTATGAGCTAAACGCTGAGATCGGTACAACTTACATTGATACCACGGCCAAGAACGGAGCTTTTAAATGGATCAAAAAGCGTGCTGGTGCTGGACAGAATAACTGGGTTATTCTCGCTGGCGATACTGGACGAGTGAGAGCAAGAAATATAAATTCTGCTCTCGGTGAGTCTTATATGGAATTTAGACGGATCAATTCGACTGTAGAGATCAACTTTGGCGGTCTGTCTTGGGGCTGGTTTGGAATCAAACGCAAAGGAAGTGCTGGATACGTAGCACAACCAACAGACCGCGAGAGAAATGTATACATTTTACCAGTTGGTGGCGTCCCGCTCGGCTTTCGTCCAACTGGCTCTAAATTAGGTATGATTACCAATGATAAGGGCCAACGACTTGGAACTTGGTATTTAGGCGGTCCGACAGACGGCAATCAATTCCGTTTGCAATTCGATGATCCAGTACCAACGGATCGGGATATTGGAGATATTCGCTTCTCGAGTATTGTATATATCACAGATGACCCGTGGCCAGAAACTCTATAATAAGACTTACACCCTCCCAAATTGGGAGGGCTTTTTTATTTGCTCTGAAACTAGTTCCAGATTAAAAAAACTTTAATTATTTTGATAAAAATACTTGACGAACGTAAAGCATTATGATATACTGTAATCAAGATAAAGGAAAAGAGGAAATCAAAAATGATTAAATGGACAGGGAAAAGCACAGATAAACGCTGGATCAAAACAGTCGAAGCTGAAACATACTATGAATTAATGGAAACACTAGTCGAAAAAGGCTATATCGGAGATTATATCGACAGCGATTCACAATTATTCCATGAATTGGCTTACGTATCGCCAGTCGTTGCGGATTTAGAAGATCGTTTGAATGATGAAGGCCAAGCAGAACAAGCCCTTGAAGACCTTGAAAATTTTGATTGGGGCAGCGTCTTTGAAACAATGACAGATCAACAATTCCAAACCGCTATTGCTGGTTGCACTAGTCAAGCATACTATCAAGAATTTGAGGTGGTTGAATGATTATCAACACAGAACGTGTCAGAATGGTCTTGATGAACAAGGCCATCTCTGGCTATGCACTTTGGAAAGCAACAGGAGTATCACAGACTGCCATTTCACGCTTGCGGTCTGGACATAAGAAGTTTGAAGATTTAACACTTGAAACGATCTGCAAGATCCAAGCATGGATAGATGCTGGTAACTATACATTTAGTTACGATTATAGCGATTTGCTGGACGAACTGACCTCAGACATCAAAGAGGGATTGACTGGAGAATATCTGTATGTTGTGCGAGGTGACTATAACGAAATCATGGAGAAACGCATGATTATTGATTATTATTATAGTCCAGATGAAATTGAAGAAGGTGATATTGCTGAGAAGATGCTGACCGCTGCAGTCGTGAAAGAAATGCGAAAAGATAGCAGTATATTTTAAAATGTGCTATAATATATACGATAATCGAATACTATCACTCACTTAAAACCACTAGCCCCAACTAGTGGTTTTTCTGTTATAACGGACATTTTTCAGATTGTCTATTTAAACGAAAAATAATAAATTTACTTTCCTTGTTTGAAATGCTGGTGGTTTTATTGATCATCAGTGTCCTATTGTTGCTCTTTGTGCCGAATTTGACTAAACAAAAAGACTCTGTGAAAGAGACAGGAAATGCCGCTGTTGTGAAGGTGGTTGAAAGTCAGGCAGAACTCTATGAACTCAATCATACTAACGATAAGGCTAGCTTATCAAAACTTATTTCTGAAGGCAATATTACCAAAAAACAAGCAGACTCTTATCGTGCTTATTATGCGAAAAATAGTGGAGAAACACGTGCGGTTGCAGATTAAGGCTTTTACCTTGGTGGAGACACTCTTGACCTTGGTGATTGTAAGTTTCATTTATATGGGTCTAGCAGGATCTGTCAAGACTAGTTTTCAGCAGGTGGAGGAAAAAGTATTTTTTGCAGAGTTTGAACACCTTTACCAAGAAAGTCAAAAGATCGCTCTGGCAAAGCAGACAGAGTTAGATCTAGAAGTGAGTGCCAGTGAGATTCGTACGCCTTACCAGACGGTGAGCATTCCTGCATCGGTGAGTGTACAAGACCCGAAAACGATTCAATTAGACCGAGCAGGTGGGAATTCCTCCCTTGCAAATCTTCATTTTACTACACAGAGAGGAGTGGTGACCTATCAGCTATCGCTTGGTAATGGAAAAATTAAAAAGAGTATCCAGCCCCGCTAGTATTCTCCTAGAATCATTAGTGGCCTTGAGTTTATTTGCCATGATTACGACCTTGCTCTTAGGAGAAATGAGGCGGTCACGAACAGAGCGACTAGCGGATTTCAAAGAAATGGAAGTGTTATCCGTCGCTCAAATGGCCCTACAGACAGGTAAAAACTCTTTAACGGTCAATGGAATTCAAGTAGAGGTTGAAAAAGATGCGCAACACATCACGGTCTACCATCAAGGAAAGGCGGTGCTACATGTGGAGTAAACGAAAGGTCAAAGCTTTCACCCTACTCGAAGCCTTGGTCGCTCTGTTGGTGCTTAGTGGCGGTATCCTGATCTTTCAAGGCTTGACCAAACTCTTGCATTCGGAGCTGGACTACCAAGCTCACCAAAAACAGGAAGAGTGGCTGTTATTTCAACAACAATTGCAGGTAGAATTGGACCGTAGCCATGTTGAAAAGGTGGAGAACAACCACATCTACTTGATTCAGGATCAAAAACCAATTGCGATTGGCCAGTCTAAGGGAGATGATATTCGAAAAACCGATAATCGGGGCAGGGGATACCAACCCATGATTGCAGGTGTTCGCTCTAGCAAAATATGGCAGGAAGAAAATCTCATTCATGTGCAGTTAAGCTTTGAAGAAGGGCTAGAAAGGGAGTATATCTACCATGTGGTTCCAGCGATTCAAAAAGAAAAGAGTTAAAGCGGGTGTCTTGCTGTATGCCCTCTTGATGGCGGCTGTTTTTAGCCTTTTACTCCAGTTTTATCTGCATCGCCAGGTTGCTGAAAGACGTATTCTCAAAAGTAGTGAGGAGCGTTTGCGTGCCTATGCCTTGGTGCAGTTGGCAACGGGTCAGGAAACCAAGGAGGAGAAAACAGCGGATATTCATTTGAAGTCTGGGACGGTTCATCTCAAGTGGGATGCTGGTTTTCTTTATGCCAAGGCTGAGATCCATCAGGAAAGCTATGACTTTGTTTTGCCTGTCAGGGAAGAAAAAGAGGAAAAGAAAGAGAAGAAGGAAAAGAAATCCAAGAAAGAAAAAGCGATGCCAGATCCGCCTTCAGATGAATCATCAAGCGAGGAGAAGAAGCAAGCAGACAATAGCGAAAACGACTAATTTTTGGTATGATAGGGTGCGGAGGAAATCATGAATTTCGAAAAAATTGAACAAGCCTATACCTATCTATTAGAAAACGTCCAAAGCATTCAAAATGAGTTGGCAA
>OAWU01000222.1_pt1 | contig 43265 bp, 30 predicted proteins | sample 1477041 | NCBI WGS metagenome assembly OAWU01 (sample SAMEA2580266, study PRJEB22360) | human gut metagenome | biome: human gut; feature: human-associated habitat; material: faeces | place: Denmark | collected 2008/2010
ATTGAATTAAATGAATATTTTAAAGACGGCGAAGTTTCGCGTATTTATTTGAACTTTTCAGATCCATGGCCAAAAAATCGTCATGCAAAACGACGTTTAACGTATCATACGTTTTTAGCGTTGTATCAACAAATCTTAAATGATGAAGGAGATTTACATTTTAAAACTGATAACAGAGGACTATTTGCCTACAGTTTAGAAAGTATGTCTCAATTTGGAATGTATTTTACAAAAATAAATCTAAATTTACATCAAGAAGACGATGGCAGTAATATTTTAACAGAATATGAAAAGAAATTTTCGGATAAAGGGTCACGTATTTATCGTATGGAAGCGAAATTCCATTCACAAAAATAGAGCACTTATGAGGGTATGTACACATACAATCATAAGTGTTTTTTCGTACTATAATGGTTCTATAGATAAAGGTTCTATAATAAATCGGACTGATGGAAAAAGTTTTTAACTTTTCATCTGTCCGATTTTTTGATTTTGAATATAAAAAAAGCGCAATTATCTCTATAATTAAAAGTGACTAAACAAATAACTAAAGGAGATAATGCGCCTATGAACAATGTTATACTAAATACCTTTGATTTAAAAGAATAAAGCTTGCATTTTACTTGTAAATTTTAATTATTAATTTAAAATTACAGGCCGATGGTTATGATGCATTTACATATAATATGATTGCATTAATCTTTATAAGTAGTTAGAAGTGTATTAGTGTGGGGCGTTTCGTTTTTGTTCGCATTTATGAATAGTGATATGATGTAATAAACACATGCTAATTGTAATAACGAATACAGAAAGAATAGGTGATGTTATGAAAATCGGGGATATATCTATTCATTATCTAAATGGTGGCAATACAAAAATGGATGGCGGTGCAATGTTTGGTGTTGTTCCGAAGCCGTTGTGGTCAAAGCAATACAATGCAAATGAACGAAATCAAATCAATTTACCGGCACATCCAATTTTGATTCAAACGGCTCAATATAATTTGATTATAGATGGAGGTATTGGTAATGGTAAATTATCTGAAAAGCAATTACGTAATTTTGGAGTAGATGAAGAAAGTCATATAATTGCTGATTTGGCAAATTATAATTTAACGCCAAAGGATATTGATTATGTGCTAATGACACATATGCATTTTGATCATGCTGCCGGTTTGACTGATCAAGCGGGACATGCAATTTTTGAAAATGCGATTCATGTTGTGCAACAAGATGAGTGGCATGAGTTTATTGCACCTAATATAAGAAGTAAATCAACTTACTGGGATAAGAATAAAGGCGATTATAGTAACAAGTTGATTTTATTCGAAAAACATTTTGAACCGGTTCCGGGTATCAAGATGCAACATAGTGGAGGTCATAGCTTTGGCCACACGATTATTACGATTGAAAGTCAAGGAGATAAAGCAGTTCATATGGGTGATATATTCCCAACTACTGCACATAAAAATCCTCTATGGGTAACGGCATATGATGATTATCCTATGCAATCGATTCGTGAAAAAGAACGCATGATACCATATTTTATTCAGCAACAATATTGGTTCTTGTTTTATCATGATGAAAACTACTTTGCTGTAAAATACAGCGATGATGGTGAAAACATAGATGCATATATTTTACGTGAAACATTAGTTGATAATAACTAAAATAAAGATGTATTACTAAACAAATTTTCAAAAATAAAAAAATGAGCCACATCCAATCTTACTAATTAGGGTGTGGCTCATTTTTAAGTTTTACGATCCAAATCAAATATGGATAAAATTCGTATTAACGCTCTACAATGTTAATGACTTCACCAGTATATGCATCTGCATAAAAATCATAATGAATATTTTGACCATTTTTAATAGTTGTAATTCCACCTTGATAAACTAAACGGTATTTATCAGTTTCAGGATGAACGAATGGTTCATAAACGATATATGAGCCTTTGACATTCATAAAATATGATTTTACTTCATTAAGTACTTTAACGGGATTATAGCGTTTACGATTAATAAATTGGATGATTGAAATGGTAGAAATAATTACAATGGCTACTGCAATTATTGTTGGAATTATATATTTCAGTTTAGTCATCATTTATGCTCCCTTGATTTCAAATTCATATCATTAGTTTACCATATTGAAGATGATATAATAACTTATAAGGAGTGAGAACTTTTATGAACATAAATAAAAAAGTAACATTACAACGAATTCAAACTTTAACTGAGCTTCATGGGGCACCAGGTTTTGAAGAAGAAGTAAAAAATTATATGATTCAGCAAATGGCGCCGTATGTAGATGAATTTATTGAAAATCGTATGGGTGGATTTTTTGGTGTGAAAAAATCTAAAAATCCAAATGCAAAACGTGTAATGATTGCAGCACATATGGATGAAATCGGATTTATGATTACAAATATCACTAAAAATGGAATGATTCAATTCACAAATTTAGGTGGTGTTGCAAATGATATTTGGCAAGGACAACGCTTAGTAATTAAAAATAGAAATGGCGATAAAATTATCGGTGTTGTTTCTAATATACCTAAACATTTTCGTACTGGTAGTGAAGGTGCACCGGAAATTAAAGATTTAACATTAGATATAGGTGCTCAAAATGAAGATGAGGTGCGTGAGCGCGGAATAGATATAGGAGATACAATTGTACCTCATACGCCATTCACACAGTTATCTGAACATCGATATAGTGCTAAAGCATGGGATAATCGTTATGGTTGTGTCTTGGCAATTGAAATACTAGAATTATTAAAAGATATAGAATTAGATGTAGACTTGTATGTTGGCGCAAATGTTCAAGAAGAGGTTGGATTACGAGGTGCGAAAGCATCTGCAGAGATGATAGACCCAGACGTTGCATTTGTAGTTGATTGTTCACCTGCCAATGACGTTAAAGGAAACCAACCATTATCTGGTGAACTTGGTAAAGGGACGTTAATTCGCATAAAAGACGGTACAATGATTTTAAAGCCTGTATTTAGAGACTATTTATTAAAGTTAGTAGAAGCACATGACATTGAACATCAATACTATATGTCACCAGGTGGAACAGATGGTGGAGAAATTCATAAAGCTAATATTGGTATTCCGACTGCAGTTATTGGTGTATGTGCACGATATATTCATAGTACAGACTCAGTATTTGATATAAGAGACTATTTTGCAGCTAGATCTTTACTTTCAGAAGCCATTTGTAATTTAGATAATAATCAAATAGAAACATTACAATATAAATAATCGGGTAATAACAACTATTATCTCTAAATAGTTATATATAATCATTAATTAAGGAGACATAAAAATGAAACAACTTGAATCAGAACAACAATTTGAATCTTTAAAACAAGGTGCTACAGTATTTGAATTCACTGCAGGCTGGTGTCCAGATTGTAGAGTGATAGAACCAGATTTACCGGAATTAGAAGCGAGATATCCTATGTTTGACTTCGTATCAGTAGACCGTGATAAATTTATGGATATTTGTATTGAAAATGGTATTATGGGTATTCCAAGTTTTCTAGTATATAAAAATGGAGAACTGCTTGGAAGTTATATTGGAAAAGAACGAAAATCAATTGAACAGATAGATGCATTTTTAGCTCAATACGTGTAATTTAGACTAGAGAAAAACGGGGTAATACTCGTTTTTCTCTGTTACTATGTGTTGATTTATTGTAAACTATTATAAGGTGCGAAATTAGGAGTGTTACATATGAATACCTTTCAAATGAGAGATAAATTAAAGGAACGTTTAAGCCATTTAGACGTTGATTTTAAATTTAATCGTGAAGAAGAAACTTTGCGTATTTATCGAACAGATAATAACAAAGGTATCACGATTAAACTTAACGCTATAGTCGCAAAATATGAAGATAAAAAAGAAAAAATTGTAGATGAAATTGTTTATTACGTTGATGAAGCTATTGCACAAATGGCAGATAAAACCCTTGAGAGTATATCATCTAGTCAAATTATGCCTGTCATTAGAGCGACTAGCTTTGATAAAAAAACTAAACAAGGTGTTCCTTTTATCTATGATGAGCATACTGCAGAAACAGCAGTTTATTATGCAGTCGATTTAGGGAAATCATATCGTCTAATTGACGAAAGCATGTTAGAGGATTTGAAGTTAACTGAACAACAAATAAGAGAAATGTCTCTGTTTAATGTTAGAAAATTGTCAAATTCATATACGACTGATGAAGTAAAAGGTAATATTTTTTATTTTATTAACTCAAATGACGGGTATGATGCAAGTAGGATACTAAATACTGCATTTTTAAATGAAATTGAGGCACAATGTCAAGGCGAAATGCTCGTAGCAGTGCCACACCAAGATGTGTTAATTATTGCAGATATACGCAATAAAACAGGATATGATGTGATGGCACATTTAACAATGGAATTTTTCACTAAAGGTCTAGTTCCAATTACATCATTATCCTTTGGATATAAACAGGGTCATCTTGAACCGATATTTATTTTAGGTAAAAATAATAAACAAAAAAGAGATCCAAACGTGATTCAGCGTTTAGAAGCAAATCGTCGTAAATTTAATAAAGATAAATAGAAATAATTGGATAAGGAGTTTTGTCATAATGAATTTATTTTACAATCCTAAATATGTAGGAGATGTCGCATTTTTACAAATTGAACCAGTTGAAGGTGAATTAAACTACAATAAAAAAGGTAATGTTGTTGAAATTACTAATGAAGGTAATGTTGTAGGTTATAATATTTTTGAAATTTCAAAAGATATAACAATTGAAGAAAAAGGTCATATTAAATTAACTGATGAACTTGTAAATGTATTCCAAAAGCGTATTTCAGAAGCTGGTTTTGATTATAAATTAAATGCTGATCTATCACCGAAATTTGTAGTTGGCTACGTTGAAACTAAAGACAAACATCCTGATGCAGATAAATTAAGTGTACTAAATGTAAACGTTGGAAATGACACATTACAAATTGTATGTGGCGCGCCTAACGTTGAAGCTGGACAGAAAGTTGTTGTTGCTAAAGTAGGTGCAGTGATGCCTAGCGGTATGGTAATTAAAGATGCTGAATTACGTGGTGTTGCCTCAAGCGGTATGATTTGTTCAATGAAAGAATTGAATTTACCTAATGCACCTGAAGAAAAAGGTATTATGGTATTAAATGACAGCTATGAAATTGGACAAGCATTTTTTGAATAATTAAGGAAGGTAGTGAAAATATGAGCTGGTTTGATAAATTATTCGGCGAAGATAATGATTCAAATGATGACTTGATTCATAGAAAGAAAAAAAGACGTCAAGAATCACAAAATATAGATAACGATCATGACTCATTACTGCCTCAAAATAATGATATTTATAGTCGTCCGAGGGGAAAATTCCGTTTTCCTATGAGCGTAGCTTATGAAAATGAAAATGTTGAACAATCTGCAGATATTATTTCAGATGAAAAAGAACAATACCATCGAGACTATCGCAAACAAAGCCACGATTCTCGTTCACAAAAACGACATCGCCGTAGAAGAAATCAAACAACTGAAGAACAAAATTATAGTGAACAACGTGGGAATTCTAAAATATCACAGCAAAGTATAAAATATAAAGATCATTCACATTACCATACGAATAAGCCAGGTACATATGTTTCTGCAATTAATGGTATTGAGAAGGAAACGCACAAGTCAAAAACACATAATATGTATTCTAATAATACAAATCATCGTGCTAAAGATTCAACTCCAGATTATCACAAAGAAAGTTTCAAGACTTCAGAGGTACCATCAGCTATTTTTGGCACAATGAAACCTAAAAAGTTAGAAAATGGTCGTATCCCTGTAAGTAAACCTTCAGAAAAAGTTGAGTCAGATAAACAAAAATATGATAAATATGTAGCTAAGACGCAAACGTCTCAAAATAAACAATTAGAACAAGAAAAACAAAATGATAGTGTTGTCAAACAAGGAACTGCATCTAAATCATCTGATGAAAATGTATCATCAACAACAAAATCAATGCCTAATTATTCAAAAGTTGATAATACTATCAAAATTGAAAATATTTATGCTTCACAAATTGTTGAAGAAATTAGACGTGAACGAGAACGTAAAGTGCTTCAAAAGCGTCGATTTAAAAAAGCGTTGCAACAAAAGCGTGAAGAACATAAAAACGAAGAGCAAGATGCAATACAACGTGCAATTGATGAAATGTATGCTAAACAAGCGGAACGCTATGTTGGTGATAGTTCATTAAATGATGATAGTGACTTAATAGATAATAGTACAGATGCTAGTCAGCTTCATACAAATGGCATAGAGAATGAAACTGTATCAAATGATGAAAATAAACAAGCGTCAATACAAAATGAAGACACTAATGACACTCATGTAGATGAAAGTCCATACAATTATGAGGAAGTTAGTTTGAATCAAGTATCGACAACAAAACAATTGTCAGATGATGAAGTTACGGTTTCGAATGTAACGTCTCAACATCAATCAGCACTACAACATAACGTTGAAGTAAATGATAAAGATGAACTAAAAAATCAATCCAGATTAATTGCTGATTCAGAAGAAGATGGAGCAACGAATAAAGAAGAATATTCAGGAAGTCAAATCGATGATGCAGAATTTTATGAATTAAATGATACAGAAGTAGAAGAGGATACTACTTCAAATATCGAAGATAATACCAATAGAAACGCGTCTGAAATGCATGTAGACGCTCCTAAAACGCAAGAGCACGTAGTAACTGAATCTCAAGTTAATAATATCGATAAAACGGTTGATAATGAAATTGAATTAGCACCGCGTCATAAAAAAGATGACCAAACAAACTTAAGTGTCAACTCATTGAAAACGAATGATGTGAATGATGGTCATGTTGTGGAAGATTCAAGCATGAATGAAATAGAAAAGCATAACGCAGAAATTACAGAAAATGTGGAAAACGAAGCAGCTGAAAGTGAACAAAATGTCGAAGAGAAAACTATTGAAAACGTAAATCCAAAGAAACAGACTGAAAAGGTTTCAACTTTAAGTAAAAGACCATTTAATGTTGTCATGACGCCATCTGATAAAAAGCGTATGATGGATCGTAAAAAGCATTCAAAAGTCAATGTGCCTGAATTAAAGCCTGTACAAAGTAAGCAAGCTGTGAGTGAAAGAATGCCTGCGAGTCAAGCCACACCATCATCAAGCACTGATTCACAAGAGTCAAATACAAATGCATATAAAACAAATAATATGACATCAAACAATGTTGAGAACAATCAACTTATTGGTCATGCAGAAACAGAAAATGATTATCAAAATGCACAACAATATTCAGAGCAGAAACCTTCTGTTGATTCAACTCAAACGGAAATATTTGAAGAAAGTCAAGATGATAATCAATTGGAAAATGAGCAAGTTGATCAATCAACTTCGTCTTCAGTTTCAGAAGTAAGCGACATAACTGAAGAAAGCGAAGAAACAACACATCCAAACAATACTAGTGGACAACAAGATAATGATGATCAACAAAAAGATTTACAGTCATCATTTTCAAATCAAAATGAAGATACAGCTAATGAAAATAGACCTCGGACGAACCAACAAGATGTTGCAACAAATCAAGCTGTACAAACATCTAAGCCGATGATTCGTAAAGGCCCAAATATTAAATTGCCAAGTGTTTCATTACTAGAAGAACCACAAGTTATTGAGTCGGACGAGGACTGGATTACAGATAAAAAGAAAGAACTGAATGACGCATTATTTTACTTTAATGTACCTGCAGAAGTACAAGATGTAACTGAAGGTCCAAGTGTTACAAGATTTGAATTATCAGTTGAAAAAGGTGTTAAAGTTTCAAGAATTACGGCATTACAAGATGACATTAAAATGGCATTGGCAGCGAAAGATATTCGTATAGAAGCGCCTATTCCAGGAACTAGTCGTGTTGGTATTGAAGTTCCGAACCAAAATCCAACGACAGTCAACTTACGTTCTATTATTGAATCTCCAAGTTTTAAAAATGCTGAATCTAAATTAACAGTTGCGATGGGGTATAGAATTAATAATGAACCATTACTTATGGATATTGCTAAAACGCCACACGCACTAATTGCAGGTGCAACTGGATCAGGGAAATCAGTTTGTATCAATAGTATTTTGATGTCTTTACTATATAAAAATCACCCTGAGGAATTAAGATTATTACTTATCGATCCAAAAATGGTTGAATTAGCTCCTTATAATGGTTTGCCACATTTAGTTGCACCGGTAATTACAGATGTCAAAGCAGCTACACAGAGTTTAAAATGGGCCGTAGAAGAAATGGAACGACGTTATAAGTTATTTGCACATTACCATGTACGTAATATAACAGCATTTAACAAAAAAGCACCATATGATGAAAGAATGCCAAAAATTGTCATTGTAATTGATGAGTTGGCTGATTTAATGATGATGGCTCCGCAAGAAGTTGAGCAGTCTATTGCTAGAATTGCTCAAAAAGCGAGAGCATGTGGTATTCATATGTTAGTAGCTACGCAAAGACCATCTGTCAATGTAATTACAGGTTTAATTAAAGCCAACATACCAACAAGAATTGCATTTATGGTATCATCAAGTGTAGATTCGAGAACGATATTAGACAGTGGTGGAGCAGAACGCTTGTTAGGATATGGCGATATGTTATATCTTGGTAGCGGTATGAATAAACCGATTAGAGTTCAAGGTACATTTGTTTCTGATGACGAAATTGATGATGTTGTTGATTTTATCAAACAACAAAGAGAACCGGACTATCTATTTGAAGAAAAAGAATTGTTGAAAAAAACACAAACACAATCACAAGATGAATTATTTGATGATGTTTGTGCATTTATGGTTAATGAAGGACATATTTCAACATCATTAATCCAAAGACATTTCCAAATTGGCTATAATAGAGCAGCAAGAATTATCGATCAATTAGAGCAACTCGGTTATGTTTCGAGTGCTAATGGTTCAAAACCAAGGGATGTTTATGTTACGGAAGCAGATTTAAATAAAGAATAATTATGAGTAAGGAGTTTTATATAATGACACACTATCATTTTGTCGGAATTAAAGGTTCTGGCATGAGTTCATTAGCACAAATCATGCATGATTTAGGACATGAAGTTCAAGGATCGGATATTGAGAACTACGTATTTACAGAAGTTGCTCTTAGAAATAAGGGGATAAAAATATTACCATTTGATGCTAATAACATAAAAGAAGATATGGTAGTTATACAAGGTAATGCATTCGCGAGTAGCCATGAAGAAATAGTACGTGCACATCAATTGAAATTAGATGTTGTAAGTTATAATGATTTTTTAGGACAGATTATTGATCAATATACTTCAGTAGCTGTAACTGGTGCACATGGTAAAACTTCTACAACAGGTTTATTATCACATGTTATGAATGGTGATAAAAAAACTTCATTTTTAATTGGTGATGGCACAGGTATGGGATTGCCTGAAAGTGATTATTTCGCTTTTGAGGCATGTGAATATAGACGTCACTTTTTAAGTTATAAACCTGATTACGCAATTATGACAAATATTGATTTCGATCATCCTGATTATTTTAAAGATATTAATGATGTTTTTGATGCATTCCAAGAAATGGCACATAATGTTAAAAAAGGTATTATTGCTTGGGGGGATGATGAACATCTACGTAAAATTGAAGCAGATGTTCCAATTTATTACTATGGATTTAAAGATTCGGATGACATTTATGCTCAAAATATTCAAATTACGGATAAAGGTACTGCTTTTGATGTGTATGTGGATGGTGAGTTTTATGATCACTTCCTGTCTCCACAATATGGTGACCATACAGTTTTAAATGCATTAGCTGTAATTGCGATTAGTTATTTAGAGAAGCTAGATGTTACAAATATTAAAGAAGCATTAGAAACGTTTGGTGGTGTTAAACGTCGTTTCAATGAAACTACAATTGCAAATCAAGTTATTGTAGATGATTATGCACACCATCCAAGAGAAATTAGTGCTACAATTGAAACAGCACGAAAGAAATATCCGCATAAAGAAGTTGTTGCAGTATTTCAACCACACACTTTCTCTAGAACACAAGCATTTTTAAATGAATTTGCAGAAAGTTTAAGTAAAGCAGATCGTGTATTCTTATGTGAAATTTTTGGATCAATTAGAGAAAATACTGGCGCATTAACGATACAAGATTTAATTGATAAAATTGAAGGTGCATCGTTAATTAATGAAGATTCTATTAATGTATTAGAACAATTTGATAATGCCGTTGTTTTATTTATGGGTGCAGGTGATATTCAAAAATTACAAAATGCATATTTAGATAAATTAGGCATGAAAAATGCGTTTTAATATGTTTATAATAGAGTAGTATGGGTATTTATTATTAATGACATTATTACATGTTAATTAGGAGGCGTTTTTAATGGATTGGATTTTACCAATTGCTGGAATTATCGCTGCGATTGCATTCTTAATTTTATGTATCGGTATCGTAGCTGTATTAAATTCTGTTAAGAAAAACTTAGATTATGTTGCAAAAACACTTGACGGTGTAGAAGGTCAAGTTCAAGGTATTACTCGTGAAACAACAGATTTACTTCATAAAGTAAACCGTTTAACTGAGGATATCCAAGGTAAAGTAGATCGTTTAAACTCAGTTGTAGATGCTGTTAAAGGTATCGGTGATTCAGTACAAACGTTAAACAGCTCTGTAGATCGTGTAACAAATTCAATTACACATAATATTTCTCAAAATGAAGATAAAATCTCACAAGTTGTTCAATGGTCAAATGTTGCAATGGAAATTGCAGACAAATGGCAAAATAGACACTACCGTCGTGGAAGTGCAAATTACAAAGCTAATAATGTAGCAACTGATGCAAATCATAGCTATACTTCTCGAGTAGATAAATAATTAATAATTAAACAAATGCACTTAAATGAGGTTGTTACTTATTTAAGTGCATTTGTTATAGGAGGATACACAAATGACGCAACAACAAAATAATAAAAGAACATTAAAAAATAAACACACTTATCAAAATGAACCATTACCCAACCGTAAAGATTTTGTTGTTAGTTTTATAACTGGCGCCCTTGTTGGTTCAGCTTTAGGTTTGTATTTTAAAAATAAAGTTTATCAAAAAGCAGATGATTTAAAAGTCAAAGAACAAGAACTGTCGCAAAAATTTGAAGAAAGAAAAACGCAACTTGAAGAAACGGTTGCCTTTACAAAAGAACGTGTTGAAGGATTTTTAAACAAATCTAAAAATGAGCAAGCAGCATTAAAAGCACAACAAGCAGCAATAAAAGAAGAAGCCAGTGCAAATAATTTGAGTGATACATCACAAGAGGCACAAGAGATTCAAGAAGCTAAAAAAGAAGCACAAGCAGAAACAGATAAAAGTGCAGCTGTATCAAATGAAGAACCAAAAGCAGTGGCATTGAAAGCACAACAAGCAGCAATAAAAGAAGAAGCCAGTGCAAATAATTTAAGTGATACATCACAAGAGGCACAAGAGATTCAAGAAGCTAAAAGAGAAGCACAAGCAGAAACAGATAAAAGTGTAGCTGTATCAAATGAAGAATCAAAAGCAGTGGCATTAAAGGTATCGAAAGAAGAGTCACAAGCTGAAAGATTAGCAAACGCTGCAAAACAGAAGCAAGCTAAATTAACACCAGGTTCAAAAGAGAGTCAATTAACTGAAGCGTTATTTGCAGAAAAACCAGTTGCTAAAAATGACTTGAAAGAAATTCCTCAATTAGTTACTAAAAAGAACGATGTATCAGAGACAGAGACAGTTAATACAGATAATAAAGACACTGTTAAACAAAAAGAAGCTAAATTTGAAAATGGTGTTATTACACGTAAAGCTGATGAAAAAACAACTAATAATACAGCTGTTGACAAGAAATCAGGTAAACAATCTAAAAAAACAACACCTTCAAATAAACGAAATGCATCAAAAGCATCTACAAATAAAACTTCAGGTCAGAAAAAGCAACATAATAAGAAATCATCACAAGGTGCAAAGAAACAAAGTAGTTCAAGTAAGTCAACTCAAAAGAATAATCAAACTAGTAATAAGAATTCAAAAACAACAAATGCTAAATCATCCAATGCATCAAAAACGCCAAATGCTAAAGTTGAGAAAGCTAAAAGTAAAATAGAGAAACGTACATTCAATGACTAAGACTACTAAAATCGTTTAATAATCAATCATAGCAGTAAGCTATGTATTATATTTTTAAAAATTGAATTTCAAAATAAAAGGTAGGCATTCAAGTGCTTACCTTTTTTGATATCATCAGTTTATTTTGAAAGGCAACGCAATCATTCCATGTATTTATGTTGTTTGTAACATCGTTAGATTACAATAGTGATATTGCACATTTTAAGCTGAAGATGGAAAAATATTCGATAATCAAATAAACAATGAATCTTAGAAGGTACAATGACGTTCACTAATTTAAATATAGCTGAATGTGTTGGTGAGTGATGTTCAATATAGATTTATATTAATATACAAAGACAAAGGTTGTTAATTTTTATTAAGCGTTAGGTTGAATGTATGAGAATTTTAGATTTATAATAGAAGATAGAAACGAAAATTTTTCTTAAAAGCAGTAATGTTGACTCAAAATAAGCTATAATAATGACACTTATTTAATTGATTAACATTTGCTAATAAATATCAATATAGAATATAACTTTCCAATAATGACTGAGAAAATCGAAATGTCAGTCTCGAATCATATAATTAGAAAATTGATTATTTTCTGTCAATTTAGGGTTGAACTATACATATGATATTGTTAGAATATTTTTTAACATTATATTTTATTGCTTTAAAGTGGAATATACTTGAAATAATTAGTAGAGGTGAGTAAGGATGAGTAATAAATTAGAATCATACAGAAGTGAGATTGTATCACTGAATCATCAAATTTTAGACTTATTATCTAAACGTGGTGAACTAGCACAAAAAATTGGGGAAGAAAAATTAAAACAAGGTACACGTATCTATGATCCACAACGTGAAAAAGAAATGCTTAACGACTTAATCGATAGTAACAAAGGACCATTCAACGATAATACTATTAAGCAATTATTTAAAGAAATTTTCAAAGCCTCTACAGATTTACAAAAATCTGAAAATGAAAAACATTTATATGTATCACGTAAGTTGAAACCTGAAGATACGATTGTAACATTTGATAATGGGGGCATTATTGGAGACGGCAATAAATCATTTGTATTTGGGCCATGTTCAGTTGAATCATTTGAACAAGTTGAAGCTGTTGCTAAAAACTTACATGCTAAAGGTGAAAAATTTATTCGTGGCGGTGCATTTAAACCACGTACATCACCATATGATTTCCAAGGCCTAGGTGTTGAAGGACTTAAAATACTTAAACAGATTAAAGATAAATATGATTTAAATGTTGTCAGCGAAATCGTAAATCCAAATGATTTTGAAGTGGCTGATGAGTATTTAGACGTATTCCAAATTGGTGCACGTAATATGCAAAACTTCGAGTTATTAAAAGAAGCTGGCCGTACGAAAAAGCCTATTCTATTAAAACGTGGTTTATCTGCTACAATCGAAGAGTTTGTTTATGCAGCTGAATACATTGCTTCACAAGGTAATCAAAACATTATTTTATGTGAACGTGGAATCCGAACTTATGAAAAGGCGACACGTAACACTTTAGATATTTCAGCAGTACCAATTTTAAAACAAGGTACACACTTACCAGTCATGGTAGATGTTACGCATAGTACAGGTCGTAAAGATATCATGTTACCAACTGCGAAAGCAGCATTAGCAGTTGGTGCTGATGGAGTTATGGCTGAGGTGCATCCAGATCCATCTGTTGCACTTAGTGATGCGGGTCAACAAATGGATTTAGATGAATTCCAAGCATTTTATGATGAATTAAAGCCTTTAGCTGATTTATATAACGCTAAAAAGTTAAAATAATATTCCAAGGAAACTATAGACTACTTAACTAATATGTCATGTTGAAGTAGAATATTATCTTTGAATCGACAATTTTAAACTTATAGCCATTCTAAGAGTATATTACTTTTAGTATAGAAATAAAGGTATACTGCACTTAACGATTGTTATAATACTTCGACACTTGTTCAATTTCACAATTATTAAAGATTATGACTGATAGCAGTAATTAAAATTATAACTATGAATTATCTGTAAAATATAATAGATTCACACATTTGTTGCTGAAATGTGAACATTTTTCAACAAATGCAATTGATATTTGAAAAGGCTTTCTCAAAACATTACAATTAAAAATGAAAAAAGTTTATATAAAATTAAAATATATCGTTCGTTATCATTTAGCGTTTGTTTTTATTTCAAGTTTTTCGCTAAATTTTTCCAAACAAAAATATGTTACTGTAAATTAAAATATGGTAAACTATGAAAATGAAATGAAAACATGTTATTATAATGAATAAAACGTTTACAAGGAGGAAATTATGACAGTTACTATATATGATGTAGCAAGAGAAGCGCGTGTCTCTATGGCCACAGTGTCGCGTGTTGTTAATGGGAACCAAAATGTTAAAGCAGAAACTAAAAATAAAGTTAACGAAGTCATTAAGCGTTTGAATTATCGTCCAAATGCTGTTGCTAGAGGTTTAGCTAGTAAAAAGACAACAACAGTAGGTGTGATCATTCCAGATATATCTAATATCTATTATTCACAACTTGCTCGTGGACTTGAAGATATTGCAACAATGTATAAATATCACTCAATTATTTCAAATTCAGATAACGATCCTGAAAAGGAAAAAGAAATTTTTAATAACTTATTAAGTAAACAGGTTGATGGTATTATTTTCCTTGGTGGTACAATTACTGAAGAAATGAAAGAATTGATAAATCAATCATCTGTACCTGTAGTAGTATCAGGAACAAATGGTAAGGATGCACATATAGCATCAGTTAATATTGATTTTACTGAAGCTGCGAAAGAAATTACGGGAGAATTAATTGAAAAAGGCGCTAAATCATTTGCTTTAGTAGGTGGAGAACATTCTAAAAAAGCTCAAGAAGATGTTTTAGAAGGTTTAACTGAAGTGTTAAATAAAAATGGTCTTCAATTAGGTGATACATTGAATTGTTCTGGTGCTGAAAGTTATAAAGAAGGCGTAAAAGCTTTTGCCAAAATGAAAGGTAATCTTCCAGATGCTATATTATGTATCAGTGACGAAGAAGCTATTGGTATTATGCATAGTGCAATGGATGCTGGTATTAAAGTTCCAGAGGAATTACAAATTATTAGTTTCAATAATACACGTTTAGTTGAGATGGTTAGACCACAACTTTCTAGTGTTATTCAACCATTATATGATATCGGTGCAGTAGGGATGCGCTTATTAACAAAATATATGAACGATGAAAAGATAGAAGAACCAAATGTAGTTTTACCTCACAGAATTGAATACCGAGGAACTACAAAATAAATTCACAAAATTAGGCATTCATCTAACGACCCGAATTATATGGGTGTTGGAAGAATGCCTTTTATTTATCTTTTAAAATCGTTGCAGATTAGGTTACTTATTGACGAGTAGATTCGTACCAACTCGCTATATGTAAAGCTAATTTTTTATTTTTTTCACTAATTTCTTTTGTGCGGGGGACATAGGTATAATCATTTAAACGATCTTCCCATCTTTTAGGTAATAATTCAGATGAATAATGTTTCCATTTATTAATCCATTCTAACGGTAAATAACCACTTTGAATTGGTTGATCAATTAAACTTAAGAATACATGACTCCATGCACGTGGTACGACTCTCCAAATATTGTAGCCTCCGCCACCAAACATAATTACCTTTCCATTCGTATAAGTATCAGCTAAATATTTTACAAAATATGGGATTTCATATAATGAATGTAACGTACAATTTAGATGAGTTAGTGGATCACGATAATGTATATCGACACCATTTACGCTTAGAATAATATCAGGTTTAAAACTCTTTACGACAGGCTCAACTGTTAATTTAAAACACTCCAAAAATGATGCATCTTCTGTATACGGTTCAAGTGGGACATTTACAGTGTGTCCATAGCCGATATCTTCACCGCGTTCAGTATAGTGACCAGAGCCTGGGAAAAGAAACTTTCCGGTTTCATGGATAGAATAAGTAGTAACATGGTTATCGGCATAGAAACTCCATTGTGTACCATCTCCATGATGTGCATCGGTATCTATGATTAAAACGCGTTGATTGTATTGTTTAGCTAAGTATTGTGCGGTAATTGCAATATCATTGTATATACAAAAACCACTTGCTCGACCAGGTTGAGCGTGATGCAAACCACCACCTAAGTGACAACCATTTAATACTTTGCCTGACATAATAAGATCTGCTAAAGTTAAAGCGCCTCCAACAATTGTGGCACTATGGCGGTGCATATGCTTAAATTGACCATTCTCTTCATCATTTAATCCATATTTCTTAGCCTCATCTTCACTGATAATGCCATGTGAAGCATGCTTAATAGCTTCGACGTAATCATATTTATGAATTAACATTAATTCGTCATCTGTTGCAATTCTAGGTTGTACTATTTGTTCTGGAGACAATAAATTTGCATTCAAAAGTAGCTCTGTTGTTAATTTTAAACGCATTTGATTGAAGGGATGTTGGTCATGAAATCGATATTGTAATAACTTATCTGAATAAACATATGCAGTTTTTGATGAATGTTGTTGCATATAATCCCTCCGATATTCCAAAAATTAAAAGAAAAACCGATTCATATAACGAATATCATCAAACGCTTGTTGCTGTTCTAATGTAATGTTTTTGCCAATTCTTGCCATTAAACAATTAGCTGGATGACTTGTTATTTCTGGATCATCTGTAGCGAATATTTCAAGTCCACCAGTTGCCATTAACCGCTGCATTAATTTTTTATAGTCAAATACATCTAACTTTGAATTTTTTAAATCCCAATGCCAGTAATATTCTGTAGTTATAACGATATAATTCTCGAATTCTGGTGTAGAAAGGCTAAGTTGTATCAGCTTTTCTGCAAGTTGTAATTGCCTAAAATTGATGCTGACTTCAATTGCCCCCAATTCGATTAAATATGGAAGGTTACCTGTAGACCAGCGCTCAATTTCATCAGGATAGTGGAAAGTGACATAACCCACAATGAGTTGATCTTGGCGAGCAACATAAATTCTACCTTCTGGTAATGTTGTAATTTCTAACAAAGCTTCATACTGATCTTCAGCATCTCTAAATGCGGTTAAATGCGCATCGAAAGTAAGCGCTTTCAAATCTTCGTATGTTAAAGGACCTTCAATAACAAATTGCTTGTCATGAATGTAATAATCTTCGGATTGATACGTCTTTAAATGATTCATATTTTCAACTCCTCAATCGACGTCGTGATTGTATTAAATTCATTATATAGAAAATTTACAATAATTAATACTAGAAAAAGAATAAAAGTAAAAATTTTGAATAATTAGAAATGTTATGTATAATATTGAGAAAGAAAGCGTTTTCACATAACAAAGGGGGAGTTTCAAATGAAAGTCGAAGTTTATAAAGGAGCGCAAGGCAAACATAACCTTAAAGATTATGAAGAAACATATAATACTTTTGATTGGAAAGACGTAGAACAAGCATTTTCTTGGAGTGAAACTGGAAAAATGAACATGGCATATGAATGTATAGATCGCCATGTAGATCAAGGATTAGGGGATAAAATAGCGTTAAATTACAAAGATGAGCACAGAAAAGAATCGTATACTTATAAAGATATGCAACGGTTATCTAATAAAGCAGCGAATGTTTTGTCTGAACATGCAGAAGTTGACAAAGGTGACAGAGTATTTATATTTATGTCGCGTACACCTGAACTATATTTTGCGTTGTTAGGTGTTTTAAAAATTGGTGCAATTGTTGGGCCGTTATTTGAAGCATTTATGGAAAAGGCAGTTGCTGATAGATTAGAGAACAGTGAAGCTAAAGTGTTAATTACTAATAAGGCATTGTTACCTCGAGTACCTGTAGATAAATTACCGAACTTGAAAAAAATTGTTGTCGTAGATGAGGATGTAGAAGACAATTACATAGACTTCATTAGTTTGATGGAAACTGCTAGCGATGAATTTGACATTGAATGGTTAAAGTCGGATGATGGTTTGATTTTACATTATACATCAGGTTCTACTGGGCAACCTAAAGGTGTATTGCATGTTCAACAAGCAATGTTAGTGCACTATATTTCTGGAAAATATGTATTAGATTTACAAGAAGATGATGTTTATTGGTGTACAGCAGATCCAGGTTGGGTTACAGGAACATCTTATGGTATTTTTGCACCATGGTTAAATGGCGCTACAAATTGTATAGCTGGTGGTCGCTTTTCACCAGAACAGTGGTATAGTATGATTGAAGATTTTAAAGTGACGATTTGGTATACGGCACCAACAGCTTTAAGAATGTTAATGAGTGCTGGTGACGATATTGTTGAGAAATATGACTTGTCATCGTTACGTTCGATTCTATCAGTAGGTGAGCCTTTAAATCCTGAAGTTATAAAATGGGCGAAAAAAGTATACGGTTTAACGGTGTTAGATACTTGGTGGATGACAGAAACAGGTGGACATATGATTGTTAACTATCCAACGATGGACGTCAAGCTTGGCTCAATGGGCAAACCATTACCTGGTATTCAAGCTGCAATTATCGATGATGCAGGTAATGAATTACCACCAAATCGAATGGGCAACCTTGCTATAAAAAAAGGCTGGCCATCAATGATGTATCGTATCTGGAAGAATCCAGAAAAATATAAGTCATATTTTATTGGAGACTGGTATGTATCTGGTGATTCGGCATATAAAGATGAAGATGGTTACTTCTGGTTCCAAGGACGTGTTGATGATGTAATTATGACAGCTGGTGAACGAGTTGGACCATTTGAGGTTGAGTCTAAATTGGTTGAACACGAAGCAGTTGCCGAAGCAGGAATTATTGGTAAACCTGATCCAGTTCGCGGTGAAATAATTAAGGCGTTTGTTGCACTGAGAAAAGGATATGAACCAACAGACGAATTAAAAGAAGAAATTCGTTTATTTGTTAAAGAAGGTTTGTCGGCACATGCAGCACCACGTGAAATCGAATTTAAAGATAAATTACCTAAAACACGCTCAGGTAAAATTATGAGACGTGTATTAAAAGCTTGGGAATTAAATTTAGATGCAGGGGATTTAAGTACAATGGAATAATGACATGAATGTTATTGAAGATTTCTTTCGAAGAATAAAGGGAGACAACATATTTCATGTTAATGTTTAAATATTAGTTTACTTTATGATAAGCAATATAAAGAGCTGTTAACTTGTGTCATATCATTTCGTAGAAAGCATTTGAAAATGATGACATAACAATAATGGCATATCTTTATATTGCTTTTTATTTTTAATATGATCTTTGGAATATGACTATTTTAAATAATAGAAAAATATAGTTATCAATAGTATCAAGCGCTAAAAGTTGTATAATACAAAACTTTAATAAGTGAATTTATTGCAAAAATGAAAGCGCTAACCCGATTTAGTCGACAAGTTTTTAACAGTTCGTTATTATATGAATGTAAGTAAAAATTTCTTAGCTACAACTTACATATTATAAATGCATAAATTAAACAAAAAGGGGCGAAAAAAGTTGACTCATTTATCAGATTTAGATATTGCGAATCAATCAACACTACAACCAATTAAGGATATTGCTGCATCAGTAGGTATTTCAGAGGATGCATTAGAACCTTATGGTCATTACAAAGCTAAAATCGACATTAATAAAATTACGCCAAGAGAAAACAAAGGGAAAGTTGTTTTAGTAACTGCGATGAGCCCAACACCAGCTGGTGAAGGTAAATCAACGGTTACAGTTGGTTTAGCTGATGCATTCCATGAGTTAAATAAAAACGTTATGGTTGCATTAAGAGAGCCTGCTTTAGGACCAACATTTGGTATCAAAGGTGGTGCGACTGGTGGTGGTTATGCGCAAGTCTTACCTATGGAAGATATCAACTTACATTTCAACGGAGATTTCCATGCGATTACAACTGCAAATAATGCATTGTCTGCGTTTATCGATAATCATATTCACCAAGGTAACGAATTAGGAATCGATCAAAGACGTATTGAGTGGAAACGTGTATTAGATATGAATGATCGTGCACTTAGACATGTAAACGTTGGGTTAGGTGGACCTACAAATGGTGTACCACGTGAAGATGGCTTTAATATTACAGTAGCGTCTGAAATTATGGCGATTTTATGTTTAAGTAGAAGTATTAAAGACTTAAAAGATAAAATTAGTCGTATTACTATTGGTTACACTAGAGATCGCAAGCCAGTTACAGTTGCAGATTTAAAAGTGGAAGGTGCACTTGCAATGATTTTAAAAGATGCAATAAAACCAAACTTAGTACAATCAATTGAAGGGACACCTGCATTAGTTCATGGTGGACCATTTGCGAATATCGCACATGGTTGTAACTCAATTTTAGCAACTGAAACAGCACGTGATTTAGCTGATATCGTTGTAACGGAAGCTGGATTTGGTTCAGACTTAGGCGCTGAAAAATTCATGGACATTAAAGCGCGTGAAGCAGGATTTGATCCGGCAGCTGTCGTTGTTGTTGCGACAATTCGTGCGTTAAAAATGCATGGTGGTGTAGCGAAAGATAATTTAAAAGAAGAAAATGTAGAAGCAGTAAAAGCAGGAATTGTTAATTTAGAGCGTCATGTTAATAATATTAAAAAATTCGGTGTAGAACCGGTTGTTGCAATTAATGCATTTATACATGATACCGATGCAGAAGTAGAATATGTAAAATCTTGGGCTAAAGAAAATAACGTACGAATTGCCTTAACTGAAGTTTGGGAAAAAGGTGGTAAAGGTGGCGTTGACTTAGCAAATGAAGTATTAGAAGTCATTGATCAACCTAATTCATTTAAACCTTTATATGAATTAGAATTACCATTAGAGCAAAAGATTGAAAAGATTGTGACTGAAATCTATGGCGGTTCAAAAGTAACGTTTAGCAGTAAAGCGCAAAAACAATTAAAACAATTTAAAGAAAATGGTTGGGATAATTACCCAGTATGTATGGCGAAAACACAATATTCATTCTCAGATGATCAAACGTTGTTAGGTGCACCATCAGGATTTGAAATTACAATTCGTGAATTAGAAGCGAAAACAGGTGCAGGATTTATCGTAGCGTTGACAGGTGCAATCATGACTATGCCTGGTTTACCTAAAAAACCAGCAGCATTAAACATGGATGTTACTGATGATGGTCATGCAATTGGGTTATTCTAATAAATCATGTCAATTGTTTAATAAAGATAAGTAAATAGTTTAATAGACCGGACTGTTGGAGATGCATTATTTCAGCAGTTCGGTTTTTTGCTGTGCTAAAAATAGATTCAATTTGGCGAATCTAACGACAATGTTTGAAGGTGGTTAATTAATGTATATGAAGATAAAAAGTGGGCTTGAAGAATAGGAAAGCGATGCAATGAATATTCCATATTAAAAAAAATTAATAAAATAGGTTGCAATATTTAATTGGGATGCGCTACAATTAACACTAATAATTGATATTGATAATTATTATCAATTAAATATAATCTTATAGGAGTTGTTAACAACATGAACAAACATCACCCAAAATTAAGGTCTTTCTATTCTATTAGAAAATCAACTCTAGGCGTTGCATCGGTCATTGTCAGTACACTATTTTTAATTACTTCTCAACATCAAGCACAAGCAGCAGAAAATACAAATACTTCAGATAAAATCTCGGAAAATCAAAATAATAATGCAACTACAACTCAGCCACCTAAGGATACAAATCAAACACAACCTGCTACGCAACCAGCAAACACTGCGAAAAACTATCCTGCAGCGGATGAATCACTTAAAGATGCAATTAAAGATCCTGCATTAGAAAATAAAGAACATGATATAGGTCCAAGAGAACAAGTCAATTTCCAGTTATTAGATAAAAACAATGAAACGCAGTACTATCACTTTTTCAGCATCAAAGATCCAGCAGATGTGTATTACACTAAAAAGAAAGCAGAAGTTGAATTAGACATCAATACTGCTTCAACATGGAAGAAGTTTGAAGTCTATGAAAACAATCAAAAACTGCCAGTGAGACTTGTATCATATAGTCCTGTACCAGAAGACCATGCCTATATTCGATTCCCAGTTTCAGATGGCACACAAGAATTGAAAATTGTTTCTTCGACTCAAATTGATGATGGAGAAGAAACAAATTATGATTATACTAAATTAGTATTTGCTAAACCTATTTATAACGATCCTTCACTTGTAAAATCAGATACAAATGATGCAGTAGTAACGAATGATCAATCAAGTTCAGTCGCAAGTAATCAAACAAACACGAATACATCTAATCAAAATACATCAATGATCAACAATGCTAATAATCAACCGCAGGCAACGACCAATATGAGTCAACCTGCACAACCAAAATCGTCAACGAATGCAGATCAAGCGTCAAGCCAACCAGCTCATGAAACAAATTCTAATGGTAATACTAACGATAAAACGAATGAGTCAAGTAATCAGTCGGATGTTAATCAACAGTATCCACCAGCAGATGAATCACTACAAGATGCAATTAAAAACCCGGCTATCATCGATAAAGAACATACAGCTGATAATTGGCGACCAATTGATTTTCAAATGAAAAATGATAAAGGTGAAAGACAGTTCTATCATTATGCTAGTACTGTTGAACCAGCAACTGTCATTTTTACAAAAACAGGACCAATAATTGAATTAGGTTTAAAGACAGCTTCAACATGGAAGAAATTTGAAGTTTATGAAGGTGACAAAAAGTTACCAGTCGAATTAGTATCATATGATTCTGATAAAGATTATGCCTATATTCGTTTCCCAGTATCTAATGGTACGAGAGAAGTTAAAATTGTGTCATCTATTGAATATGGTGAGAACATCCATGAAGACTATGATTATACGCTAATGGTCTTTGCACAGCCTATTACTAATAACCCAGACGACTATGTGGATGAAGAAACATACAATTTACAAAAATTATTAGCTCCGTATCACAAAGCTAAAACGTTAGAAAGACAAGTTTATGAATTAGAAAAATTACAAGAGAAATTGCCAGAAAAATATAAGGCGGAATATAAAAAGAAATTAGATCAAACTAGAGTAGAGTTAGCTGATCAAGTTAAATCAGCAGTGACGGAATTTGAAAATGTTACACCTACAAATGATCAATTAACAGATTTACAAGAAGCGCATTTTGTTGTTTTTGAAAGTGAAGAAAATAGTGAGTCAGTTATGGACGGCTTTGTTGAACATCCATTCTATACAGCAACTTTAAATGGTCAAAAATATGTAGTGATGAAAACAAAGGATGACAGTTACTGGAAAGATTTAATTGTAGAAGGTAAACGTGTCACTACTGTTTCTAAAGATCCTAAAAATAATTCTAGAACGCTGATTTTCCCATATATACCTGACAAAGCAGTTTACAATGCGATTGTTAAAGTCGTTGTGGCAAACATTGGTTATGAAGGTCAATATCATGTCAGAATTATAAATCAGGATATCAATACAAAAGATGATGATACATCACAAAATAACACGAGTGAACCGCTAAATGTACAAACAGGACAAGAAGATAAGGTTGCTGATACAGATGTAGCTGAAAATAGCAGCACTGCAACAAATCCTAAAGATGCGTCTGATAAAGCAGATGTGATAGAACCAGAGTCTGACATGGTTAAAGATACTGATAGTAGTGTTGACAAAGATGTGCAACATGATGTTGATCATTTATCCGATATGTTGGATAACAATCACTTCGATAAGTATGATTTAAAAGAAATGGATACTCAAATTGCTAAAGACACTGATAAGGGTGTTGATAATAGCGTTGGTATGTCATCGAATGTCGATACTGATAAAGACTCTAATAAAAATAAAGACAAAGTCATACAGCTTGCTCATATTGCCGATAAAAATAAAGTTAATAATACTGGAACTGAAACAAACATTGATACAATGAAATATCATCCTATCAGTACTATCAAAGTTACTGACAAAAAAGCAACTGAACATCTGCCGAGTGATATTCATAAAACTGTGGACAAAACAGTGAAAACAAAAGAAAAGGCCGGCACACCATCGAAAGAAAACAAACTTAGTCAATCTAAAATGCTACCAAAAACTGGAGAAACAACTTCAAGCCAATCATGGTGGGGCTTATATGCGTTATTAGGTATGTTAGCTTTACTCATTCCTAAATTCAGAAAAGAATCTAAATAATTAACTGGATATAGCATATGTATGATTAACTTTGTAGACAATGTGAAAGCAATTAATTTATAAACTATTGATTGGTTTAATGGCTTTCCTTTAGAGTATTTAAAATAAAGAACAGCAGTGAGAAATTTTCTAATTGAAAATAATCTTACTGCTGTTTTTAATATTTGGACGCATTGTTGTGGTTACTTTAAAAAGTGAGCATCAATTAACGCTTTTTTCGATTTAACAAATGTGATTTAATATCATATTTTAATGCGTCGTTGTATTCTTTTTCAGTGATTTGATCTTCGATTAACATACGTTTTAATACATAATGTTGTCTTTGAATACTATATTTCAAATCTTTATCCGATTTTAACGTTCCATCTTTTTCGTAGGGTGTATAGCCATAAGGGCTTTGCAACAAACCGATAAGGTATGCAGATTGTGCAATTGATAAATCTTTTGGTGGAATACCAAACAAACTATATGAAGCGGATGCAATTCCGGAAATATTAGCGCCATTATAATCTCTACCGAAGGGAACTATATTTAAATATGTATATATAATTTCATCTTTTGAGAGTAGGTGTTCTAATCTAATTGCTAGGCGAAGTTCATTTGCTTTTCTACTATATGTTTTTTCGTTGGTAAGAACTTGATTTTTAACAAGTTGTTGTGTAATTGTGCTACCACCTGAACTTTGATCAGTATTAAAAATATCTTGTATCATTGCTCTTAAAATCGCCTTTGGTAAGATGCCATCATGTTTATAAAATAAAGTGTCTTCAGATGACGTTAATGCTTTAATGACATTTGGACTTGATGTTTTAGGGCCTATAATGAGTGAGTTTTGAGAATGGTTATACTCATATAATAAATTTTTGTTATTATGATCTAATAATTCATCGCCAGGTATTTGTCGAACTTTTTTTATTAAAGCATCATCTGATAATGAGTCGGACGTTTTAGTTAAATGATGAAAATATAAAGACATCGCAATCACAGCGATAGCAACGATGGCAATGAAAATCATAAATATAAAAACAATGACATGTTTGATAGCTTTATATATCTTTTCAAAATGATATATACGATGATTCAATTGATGATTGTTGTCTTGATTCGTCATCTTTAACCTCCTAAATTACGTATAGTATACCATATTTAAGCAATTTGACTTTTATTTTAACGTTAATTATAATTAGGGAAAATGCATAAAGAATAGGATAAAAGGACAAGTAATATTATTTGAAATCATCAGAGAGCTAGTGGTCGCTGTGAACTAGTGTTTTTAATAATATGAATACACCTTTATAACTAACATGTCCTACGTTTATTAATGAACGTATCATTAATAGAGTGAACATTATCTTATGATTATGTTTAAGTTTGGTGGTAACGTGCAATCGCGCCCTTACATATTTGTTGTAAGGGTTTTTTTACGTTCAAAAAACTTTAAAGTATTTTAACAAGTATTCAATAAATAATTATAAATAGGAGGAAATAATAATGACGAATGTATTAATTGAAGATTTAAAATGGAGAGGTCTTATTTATCAACAAACTGATGAACAAGGTATTGAAGATTTATTAAATAAAGAACAAGTGACGTTATACTGCGGTGCCGATCCAACGGCAGATAGTTTACATATTGGTCACTTACTACCATTCTTAACATTAAGACGTTTTCAAGAACATGGACATCGTCCTATCGTTTTAATTGGCGGTGGTACAGGTATGATTGGTGATCCATCAGGTAAATCAGAAGAACGTGTGCTACAAACAGAAGAACAAGTAGATAAAAATATCGAAGGTATTAGTAAGCAAATGCACAATATTTTTGAATTTGGAACAGACCATGGTGCAGTGCTTGTTAATAATAGAGATTGGTTAGGACAAATTTCATTAATTAGCTTTTTACGTGACTATGGTAAACACGTCGGCGTTAATTACATGTTAGGTAAAGATTCAATCCAAAGTCGTTTAGAACATGGTATTTCATATACAGAATTCACATACACGATTTTACAAGCTATTGATTTCGGTCATTTGAATAGAGAATTGAATTGTAAGATTCAAGTAGGTGGATCAGATCAATGGGGTAATATCACAAGTGGTATTGAATTAATGCGTCGTATGTATGGTCAAACAGACGCATACGGTTTAACTATTCCGCTTGTAACTAAATCAGATGGTAAGAAATTTGGTAAGTCTGAGTCAGGTGCTGTTTGGTTAGATGCTGAAAAAACAAGTCCTTATGAATTTTATCAATTCTGGATTAATCAATCAGACGAAGATGTAATTAAATTCTTAAAATACTTTACTTTCTTAGGAAAAGAAGAAATTGATCGCTTAGAACAATCTAAAAATGAAGCACCGCATTTACGTGAAGCTCAAAAAACATTAGCTGAAGAAGTAACTAAATTTATTCATGGTGAAGATGCATTAAATGATGCAATCCGTATTTCACAAGCATTATTTAGTGGTGATTTAAAATCATTATCAGCGAAAGAATTAAAAGATGGATTTAAAGATGTGCCTCAAGTGACATTATCAAATGACACAACAAATATCGTTGAAGTCCTTATTGAAACAGGCATTTCTCCTTCTAAAAGACAAGCACGTGAAGATGTTAACAATGGTGCGATTTATATTAATGGTGAGAGACAACAAGATGTTAATTATGCTTTAGCACAAGAAGATAAAATTGATGGCGAATTTACGATTATTCGTCGCGGTAAGAAAAAATACTTCATGGTTAACTATCAATAAATATAATTGCATAGCTAAATAAATTAGAGCCTACTCATATTCATTCCTAAGAATGTAATGAGTAGGCTCTTAATGTACTTTTCTGTCTGTAAATTATCTAAAGAAATCTCTATCGCCTTGGCCAGGTGATTGACGTTCTGATCGGCTTTGACGTTTTGGTTGTTCTTTTTGTTGTTTTAATTTCACTTTAACTTCTTTTGTTTTTCCATCACGGATAACGGTAACAGTGACTGATTCACCAGGTTTTTTATTTTCATATAAATAGCTTCTTAAATCAACATCATCTTTAATTTTCTTGCCATCAATTTCTGTAATAATATCACCTTTTTTAAGATCAATATCACTATCAGCTTTGGCGACATAAATACCGTCTTCTCTATCAGTATGAAGTTGCTCGCGCTCTTCTTCAGGAATATCTTTCAAATTAATTAAACCAATACCAATCGAAGGGCGGTCAATTTTACCATGTTTTACAAGTTGTTCAATTGTTACTTTAACTTCATTACTTGGAATAGCAAACCCGATACCTTCAACTTGTGTCGCAGCAATTTTCATTGAGTTAATACCAACTAAATTACCATTAATATCTACTAATGCGCCACCTGAGTTACCTGGGTTAATAGCAGCATCTGTTTGAAGAACGCTAACTTTTGTATTGCCACCAGTTGTCTCAGCGTCAATCGTACGTTCGCTTGCTGAAATGATACCAGATGTTACAGAGTTAGCAAATTGTAATCCTAATGGGTTACCCATTGCGAATACGCTATCGCCAGTTTGTACTTTTGAAGAGTTGGCAAATTGAATCGCTTTAATACCTTTTGTATTTTCAATTTTAAGTACAGCAATATCAGTTACTGCATCTTTACCAACTAATTTCGCTTTAACTTGTTTTTTATTATGTAATTGGACTCTAATTTCATTTGCGCCATCAATAACATGATTGTTTGTAACGATATAAGCTGAATTGTTGTTTATTTGATAGATAACACCTGAACCTACTCCAGCTTCAGATGGTTTAGATGATTTGCCTTTTAATAAGTCGTCTACACTTGATGCTTTTTGCATGTTAATAACTCCAACAATTGTAGGGGAGACAGATTTTATCATTTCATGAACGGTACCGAATTTCTTGCTTTGACCGTCTAATTGATTGCCACCTTTATTATTTGTTGTCTGAACAGTTGAACCATCTTTATTTAAAATTGTACTATTTAATACTTTGCCTATACCAAGTACTAGAAGTGCACCAATAATTCCAGCAATCAATGCAACGATGACTGTTTTAAACCATGGAAATTTAGGTCTTCTGTATCTAGGTGTTTGGCTATGGTTTGTTGTAGAATGATCTGTATGATTAAAATCTGACATACTTAACCTCCATTATATGATTTATATATGCTTTAATTATGTCTTTTTTTTATAATTATTGCTAGTAATACACTATACAACTTTAGATGTATTTTCAGACTATCTTGTTCTAGTAAAAATATAGTGATAAAATCTAGTTGTTATAAACAAATAAGTTAAGTAGGTGGCACAATGTATTCAGTGATTAGTAAGATTTTGAATTTCATTTTAGTTAAAATGTCAAAATCATTATACGTAATCGGTAAAGATAATATTCCTAAGGATAGTAAATATGTCGTAACTTGTACGCATGAAAGTTATAACGAAGTCATTATGCTAGGTATGGCATTATATCCTAATCAAATTCATTATATGGCTAAAAAAGAATTATTCAAAAATAAATGGATTGGTAAATTTTTAACGTCTTTAAATGCATTTCCTGTAGATCGTGAAAATCCAGGACCTAGTACTTTAAAACGCCCAATCAATTTGTTGAAAGATAATAAGACAGTTGGTATCTTCCCAACAGGTTCTCGCACATCGCAAGAAGGTGCACCTTTGAAACGTGGTGCTTCAACAATTGCAATGTTAAGTAAGTCACCAATATTACCTGTTGCTTATGTTGGTCCTACTAAGATTCACGGTCTTTTAACAGGACAAGCATACATAAATATTGGCAAACCAATCGATATTAACGATTTACCTAAAGATTTAAAACGAAACGAGCGTATCGATTATATTACAAAAGAGATTGAAACACGAACAGCAAAGTTACAACAAGAATTGCATGAAATTGTAAAAAGTTTATAAAATAACTTGAGGTAGAAATATAGCTGGTTAGTAAGCCTAGGTGACTATAACGGAGTATCGAAGTAGTTATTCTAGTTACATTAGTAATCTTTATATTTCTACCTTATTTTAAGAAGGATGACATTCAATGTATAAATTTTTCCAAAATTTAGGGCGTTCGTTAATGTTACCAGTTGCCATTTTACCGGCTGCAGCAATTATTGCCGGAATTGGTAATACGCTAAATGCACTTCATGCGGCGCCGAAAATCGCAATGTTCTTTACTACGGTAGGTACTACGATTTTAGAGCAATTAGGTATTTTATTTGCAATTGGTGTAGCTATAGGAATGGCAAAGAAAAATGATGGTGCAGTCGCGCTTGCAGCTACGTTAGGATATTTTTTAGTTACAGTTGTATTATCACCAATGAAATTAGCGCCTTTATTAGGAATGAAAGCTTCGGAAATAAATTCAGCTTTTGAAAAAATGAATAATGGCAATGTCTTTGTTGGTATTGTAATAGGTTTAATAGCAGCCTATGCATACAATAAGTTTAGTGAAACAGAATTACCATTAGCATTATCATTTTTTAGTGGTAAACGTCTAGTTCCAATTATGACTGCATTTTACTGTACATTTTTAGTTGTCATATTGTTATTCTTATGGCCACTACTATATTCATGGATTGTAAAATTTGGTGAATCTATAGTTGGTTTAGGATCATTTGGTGCTTTCATATATGGTGTTGCCAACAGATTATTAATTCCTACAGGATTACATCATGCACTGAATAGTGTGTTCTGGTTTGATACGATTGGTATTAATGATATTGGTAAATTCCAAAGTGGCAAAGATGCTATAAAAGGTATTACAGGACGCTATCAAGCGGGATTCTTCCCAATCATGATGTTCGGTATTCCAGCGGCTGCGTTAGCAATGTATCATACAGCTAAAACGACTCAGAAAAAACAAGTTTACGGTTGGTTCCTAGCGAGTTCAGTTGCAGCATTTTTCGTTGGTGTTACAGAGCCGATTGAGTTTGCATTTATGTTTGTTGCGCCAATCTTATATGTTGTTCATGCGTTATTAACAGGATTATCTTTATTTATCGCAGCTACATTCCATTGGACAGCTGGATTTTCATTTAGTGCAGGTTTGATAGATTATGTGTTATCACTAATTAATCCAGTATCAAATCATCCATTGATGTTGCTTGTTCAAGGTGTTGTATTTTTCATCTTATACTATGTGATTTTCCGTGTAGTAATCCAAGTATTTAACTTGAATACGATTGGTAGAGGTGAAAATGAATTAGTTGATCCAACAGTTGTAAAAGATAATATTGCTCCTGGTGAAAATGATATTAAACAAAGTAAATATCATCAACATGCTATACAAATATTAGAAGGTTTAGGTGGTCAAGAGAATATTGTTAATTTAACTAATTGTGCAACAAGGTTGCGTCTAGAGTTAAAAGACACATCTATTATTGATCAACAGAAGATTAAAAACGCCGGTGCAGTTGGTGTTACTGTTAATGGTAAACATTCAACTCAAGTTATTGTCGGTACACACGTACAGCAGGTTGCTGATGAAATTGAAAAACATTTATAAAATTTAAACAGCTAAAGCGCAAATCCAACTTCAATAGGGTTTGCGCTTTTTTTAGTCAAATAGTAGAATGATTTATATCTGAATTTTCAGAAATGGAGTGGGGATTGTGAAGAAAATTTTATTTGATGTTGATGGCGTTTTTTTAAGTGAAGAACGTTGTTTCGATGTCTCTGCATTAACGGTATATGAATTATTAATGGATAAGTGTTATTTAGGTCTTCATTCACATATAGATTGGGAAACTTTGACTGATAACGATATACAAGACATTAGGAATCGAATTTTTCAAAAAGATAAGATTTTAAACAAATTAAAATCGCTAGGGCTGAATTCAAATTGGGATATGTTATTTATCGTTTTTAGTATTCATTTAATTGATATTTTGAAAAAGTTATCACATGATGAAATTGAGGCATTCATGTATCAAGATGAGCCTGTCGAATTGAAGTTGCAAAATATAAGCACAAACTTAGCAGACTGTTTTAATTTAAATGAACAACTACCTTTACAATTTTTGGATAATGTAAAAGTTGGTAAAAATAATATTTATGCTGCTTTGGAAGAGTTTGCAACAACAGAGTTACATGTTTCGGATGCTACTTTATTTAGTTTGAAGGGTGCATTATGGACGTTAGCGCAAGAAGTTTATCAAGAATGGTATTTAGGATCGAAGTTGTATGAAGATGTTGAAAAGAAAATAGCACGAACTACTTTTAAGACAGGTTATATTTATCAAGAAATTATTTTGAGACCAGTAGATGAAGTTAAGGTACTTCTGAATGATTTAAAAGGTGCTGGTTTCGAATTAGGTATTGCAACAGGTCGTCCTTATACTGAGACTGTTGTGCCATTTGAAAATTTAGGATTGTTACCATATTTTGAAGCTGATTTTATTGCAACAGCAAGTGATGTTTTAGAAGCAGAGAATATGTATCCGCAAGCACGACCATTAGGAAAGCCGAATCCTTTTAGTTATATCGCAGCTTTATATGGTAATAATCGCGATAAATATGAATCTTATATCAATAAGCAAGATAACATTGTAAATAAAGATGACGTATTTATAGTAGGCGATTCGTTAGCTGACTTATTAAGTGCTCAAAAAATAGGTGCAACGTTTATTGGAACATTAACAGGTTTAAAAGGTAAGGATGCTGCAGGTGAGTTAGAAGCGCATCATGCCGACTATGTTATTAATCATTTAGGTGAACTTAGAGGTGTACTAGATAATTTGTAATTTGATTGTTGTTTGACAGCATAACTTGAAGTGAATGATTGAACCAAAGGTTTCATATTGAGTTACAATGAAATTAATAATGAAAAAATGCCAAGAAGCAATGGAAGTAATCCAATGTCTTCTTGGCATTTTGAATTTACATAAATTGTTTTATGACTGTACCGTCAATTCAGTTGTGAAAATTTGATTGTATTCACCAACTTGTTTAAGTTCATCAATTATATTGTTTGAAACAGGTTGATCAACGGATAAAATCATTAGCGCATCTCCGCCCGCTTCAGTTCTACCTAAAGTCATAGATGCAATGTTGATATTGTATTTACCTAACAATGCGCCAGTTTTACCTACCATACCTGGAGTATCATTATGATATGACACTATTTGATATTGATTAGGCTTTAAGTCTACAGAAAAATTATTAATTCTAACAATTCTTGGACCGAAACCTGTAAAGACAGAAGCGCCAACTTTAACGGAATCGCTATCGTTTGATAGTTCTACCTCTAAGTAGTTACTAAAACCTGTCTCTGCTTTATTATTTTCAATATTTAATGTCACTTGTTGTTGATTTAACAACATTAGAGCATTGATAATATTGACTTCAGGACCAAGATCATCTTTTAAAATATGAGTAATAATTGTACGTGTTAATAAACTACTATCAATAGAGGCTAAGTCGCCACCGTACGTAATTTTAATAGAGCTTGGTGCATTGTACATTAATTGAATAGCTAATTCACCAACTGTTTGGCTTAAATTGATGAATGATTTTACAGTATCATCTATATTGCTTAAGTCCATTTTAGGTGCATTCACTGCATGCGTTACAGTACCATCAATTAAAATTTCGATGATTTCATTTGAAACAGAAATTGCCACTTTTTCTTGAGCTTCGACTGTTGATGCACCCAAATGAGGTGTAACAATAATTTTATCATGTGCAACAAGAGGCGAATCAGTTGCAGGTTCATGTTCAAACACATCGATAGCTGCCCGACTAATTTGTCCTTCGTCTAATGCTTTTATTAGCGCCTTTTCATCAATAATACCACCACGTGCCACATTGATTATTTGCAAACTAGGTTTTGCTTTGGCAAAAAAGTCAGCATTAATTAAGCCTTTTGTTTTAGGTGTTAGTGGTGTATGTAATGTAACGAAATCAGAATGTTGGGCAATCTCATCAACTGTTGCCTTCGTAATACTTAAAGATTTTGCTTTTTCATCCGTTAAGTAAGGGTCAAAAGCTAGTATTTTCATTCCGAAACTTTGCGCACGTTTAGCAACACCTAAACCAATTCTACCAGCACCAATGACACCTAATGTTTTATGATAAAGCTCAGTACCTTTAAATGCATTTCGATTCCATTCTTTATTTGTAAGTGATTGGTGTGCTTGCGGAATATTTCGAGCCATTGATAATAACATTGCCAGTGAATGTTCAGTAGCTGAAATCGTATTACCATCTGGGGCATTAATAACTAAAATACCTTTTAATGTTGCAGCATTAATATTAATATTATCTACACCAACACCGGCGCGTGCGATTACTTTTAAAGAATCAGCAGCATTTATGATATTTTCAGTAACCGTAGTTTGACTACGAACGATTAAAGCATGGTATGAAGGTATAATTTTGATTAATGCTTCTTCGGACAAGCCAGTTTGAATATCTACATTGAATTGTTCGTGATCTAATAATGCTTTGATACCATCTTTTGATATGGGATCTGCAACGAGTACATTAAATTGCTTCATGAATAACCTCCATATATTTTGATATACCTTTACCGATATAGTTAACTTTACGGTGTTCAGTTAAAATAATTTCTAAAGCAGATACTACCGATAAAATATCGAAAGGACTAATTTTCCCCATATGACCAATTCTTAAAATTTGACCTTTAAGATGGCCTTGACCACCAGCAATTGTTATTTTAAAGCGATTTTTAAGTTCATCTTTGATTATTTTCACTTCATCATTTGTATTAGGTTTGAATGCTGTAACCGTTGGAGATGCATCTTTATCATTGACTAATAAAGTTAAATCTAATGCTTTTAAGGCGCTTCTTAATGCATTTCTAATTGCATAGTGTCGTGCTATTACGTGATTGAAACCTTCTGCTTTTACGGTTTCAACGTATGCATTCACACCTCTAAATAAAGACACATTTGGTGTGAACGGTGTAGAATTGTCAGCTTGTGACGAAATGTATTTATTTAAGTCTAGATAAAATTTTGGCGTAGTTACTTCTTTGAAACGTTCTTTTGCACGGTGGCTATAAGCTACAAAAGCTAATCCTGGAGGTAACATAATTGCTTTTTGACTACCAGAAACAAGTACATCAATTTTATCTTTGTTAATGTCAACATCAACAGCACCAATGCAACTTACGCCGTCAACTACAAAATAAATATTACTATTAAATTGATTGATGGCATTTCCTAACTCGTGAATAGGGTGTAGCACTGTCGTAGATGTTTCGCAATATTGACTAAATACTGCTTTAACTTCAACATCTAAAGTTGAAAGGTAATTGATGAAATCTTTGACATCTACAGCTTCTCCCCATGTTACGTCATAAATGTGCACATTTTTGTAATAAGTTTGTGCAATTTGTTTAAATCGGTTACCAAAGGCACCTGAAACAATGACAACGAAGTGATCTTCAGGGTTTACAATGTTCAACATACTAGCTTCTAATACGCTTGTTCCGCTAGATGTTAAAATAAGTACATCATTTTGACTCCCAAATATTGGCTTTAGACCTTGAAATGCTTGTTGTGCGATGTCTTCAAAATCTTTAGAACGATGACCAACCATAGGTGCTTGAATTTCTCTCATAATGGCATCAGGTACAGGGGTTGGGCCAGGTGTTAATAACAACGGTTGATGATAATACATTTATATGCCTCCTATAAATAAGATTTCACTATTTTAGCAAATTTTCTGAAAATTTAAAAGCCTAAAAAAGTGATAACGCTATATTGTCGAACAAACGTTATCACTTAACGATTTTATTTGGCCTGAATGATGGGATAGATTTTTATGTCCACATTATTTCTTACAGCATTTGAAATCATGCAATTATTATCTGCAATTGTTATCAATTTTGGTAATCGCTTTTCTAATTGTGCGATTTGATCACTTGGAATTTGAATTTGAGGATGGTGCACAATTTTTGACATACTGAATTTTCCGTTATTTAAACAAGCTGTTCCAATCGATTGTTGTTCAATTGAAATATCTGTGAACTTTGCACGTTCAAGAGTAGCTGCTAATGAGATGATATAACATGATGAAGCGGCTGATACTAACATTTCATCGGGATTTGTTCCTATACCAACACCACCTAAAGAAGCAGGTATAGAAATATTCTCTGAAAGTATGTCGCCTTGAACGTTTCCGACATTGTTACGACCACCTTGCCAAGAAGTTTGGACTTTAAAGTCATGTTGATGCAATTGCTTTAACCTCCAATATAATTGTGATAGTTTAATTTTAGAATAGTTTATCAAAGTTTAACAGAAAGGTGACTTATCAATGACTCTGAATAAACTGAAAGATGAATTACAAATTGTTTCGCATCGTGGATTGCCGAGTGATTTTCCTGAAAATACAATGGTCGGTTATCGAGAGGTAATGGGGCTCAATGTTGCTATGTTAGAAATAGATGTTCATTTGACCAAAGACCAACATTTTGTTGTGATACATGATGAAACAATTGATAGAACATCGGATGGTAAGGGGCGTATTGCTGATTACACATTATCGCAATTAAAATCATTTGATTTTGGTAGTTATAAAGATGTTGCTTTTAAGGGAGAACGAATACCCACGTTAGATGAAGTACTTTCATTATGCTTAAAGTATGATAAAAAGCTATTGATTGAATTGAAAAGTCCGAATTTATATCCAGAAATAGAATGTAAATTGCTGGCATTTTTGGAAGAAAAGAAAGTCGATGCGACACAAGTAGTTATACAATCTTTTGATATCGAATGCATCGAAAAGTTAAACACATTGGGCAGTATATATGAATTAGGTGTGCTTTGTAGTAAACGTAATTATTGGTATAAAAAGCCAAACTTTTCAAGAATTGCTCAAATTGCTAGTTATGTTAATCCTAATTATGCATTAGTGACCAGAAAATTTGTTGATAAAGCACATCATCATCAATTACAGGTTATGCCATACACAGTTAATAAATTGAAAACTGGAGAAAAATTAAGACAAATGGGTGTAGATGGATTAATTACAGATAATCCGAATTTATTTATTAAGTGAGACGATGAATGGTTATTTGATAGAGGGATGAGGATTCGTATATCGCAATTGATAATTTTAAAAAGTAATGATGAAATACTATAGATAATTCAACAAATAAGATTTGTAAATTCTAAGTTGATTGTAAAATAGGGTAGCTCCATATAATCTTGAATCCATCATTTTTAAATTAAAAAAAAACACCCACAATTGTGGGTGTTTGTATTGAACGGTATTATCTTGAGTAGTACTCAACGATTAATTGTTCGTTAATTTCAGCAGGTAATTCGCTACGTTCTGGTAAACGTACGAAAGTACCAGTTAAGCTGTCAGCATCAAAGTTTAAGTACTCAGGTACGAAATTGTTGATTTCAACTGATTCAACGATGATGTTTAATTTTTGAGATTTTTCACGAACTGAAATTGTTTGACCAGGTTTAACAGAATAAGATGGAATATCAACACGTTTACCATCTACTAAGATATGACCGTGGTTAACTAATTGACGTGCTTGACGACGAGTACGAGCTAAACCTAATGAATAAACAACAGCGTCTAAACGACTTGCTAATAAGATCATGAAGTTTTCACCGTGTACACCGAATTTTTTACCAGCGATGTCAAATGTGTTACGGAATTGTCTTTCAGTCATTCCATATAAGTAACGTAATTTTTGTTTTTCACGTAATTGTAAACCATATTCTGATAATTTTTTACGTTGGTTTGGACCATGTTGTCCTGGTGCGTAAGGACGTTTTTCTAATTCTTTACCAGTACCGCTTAAAGAGATACCTAAACGACGAGATTTTTTCCAGTTTGAACCTCTGAATCGAGCCATAATAAGACTCCTCCTTTAATTCTTTTTTGTTGTTATGAATAAACAAAAAAGAGTGTTGCATGCTTACTAAGATATATTGTTTTATGTGTCTTCACCTTATAGCGACAGTTACGTGACACGTCCGCATTGGGAACAACATAGCGCTCAATAATATACAACTGCTACTTTCGTTAATTCACACAAAGATTATTGTAACATTTTCCTGCTAACTGTCAACACTTTATTGAAAATGCTGATGTCCTTTTATGCGAGTTGCTTTTCAATAATTTTAACAATTGCTTCAAGATGTTCTTTGTCATTGTCATCAAATCGATCCGTTATAGGGGCATCGATATCTAAGACGCCGATAATTTTATCATCTTTGAAAATTGGAACGACAATCTCAGACTTACTATTAGCATCACAAGCGATATGTCCTTCGAATTGATGAACATCAGCTACAATTTGTGTACGACGTTCTGAAACGGCTGTACCACATACACCTTTTCCAATTGGAATGTGGACACAAGCGGGGTGTCCTTGGAAAGGTCCAAGTATAAGTTCATTTTGTTCCAATAAGTAAAAGCCGACCCAATTAATTTGATCTAGATTATCATTTAATAAGGCAGACATATTACTTAAAATAGCAATCATATGATGTTCATCTTCAATAAGGCTTGCTGCTTGTTTCTTTAATAATGTGTAGTTTGTTGGGTTAATTGTTGTCATATTTAAAACCTCTTATTTTCATAGATTTTATAATAGTATAGAATTTCGAAAATATTATGGCAATAAATTCATTTTATAATTTATCCTTAAGCAAAATTACGTTATAATAGTAATGATAAATTAGGAGGAGAAGCATATGGTGTTATATATCATTTTGGCAATAATTGTGATTATATTGATTGCTGTAGGTGTATTATTCTATTTACGTTCAAATAAACGACAAATTATTGAAAAAGCAATCGAACGTAAAAATGAAATTGAGACGTTACCTTTTGATCAAAACCTTGCACAATTATCTAAGTTGAATTTAAAAGGTGAAACAAAAACGAAATACGATGCAATGAAAAAGGACAACGTAGAAAGTACAAATAAGTATCTAGCTCCTGTGGAAGAAAAAATCCATAATGCTGAGGCTTTATTAGATAAATTTAGTTTCAACGCATCTCAAAGTGAAATTGATGATGCAAATGAGTTGATGGATAGTTACGAACAAAGCTATCAGCAACAATTAGAAGATGTAAATGAAATTATTGCGTTATACAAAGATAATGATGAATTATATGACAAATGTAAGGTTGATTATCGTGAAATGAAACGTGATGTTTTAGCAAATCGTCATCAATTTGGTGAGGCAGCAAGTCTACTTGAAACTGAAATTGAAAAATTTGAGCCAAGGTTAGAGCAATATGAAGTACTAAAAGCTGATGGTAATTATGTACAAGCGCACAACCATATAGCTGCCTTGAATGAACAAATGAAACAGCTAAGATCTTATATGGAAGAAATACCAGAATTAATTAGAGAAACTCAAAAAGAATTACCTGGTCAATTCCAAGATTTAAAATATGGTTGCCGTGATCTTAAAGTTGAAGGGTATGATCTGGATCACGTGAAAGTAGACAGTACATTACAAAGCTTAAAAACAGAGCTTAGTTTCGTTGAACCATTAATTAGCCGCTTAGAATTAGAAGAAGCTAATGATAAACTAGCTAATATCAATGATAAGTTAGATGACATGTATGATTTAATTGAACATGAAGTTAAAGCTAAAAATGATGTCGAAGAAACAAAAGATATCATTACGGATAACTTATTCAAAGCTAAAGACATGAATTATACATTGCAAACAGAAATTGAATATGTACGTGAAAACTACTATATAAATGAATCTGATGCTCAAAGTGTTCGTCAATTTGAAAATGAAATTCAAAGTTTAATTTCTGTATATGATGATATTTTAAAAGAAATGTCTAAATCTGCTGTGCGATATAGCGAGGTTCAGGATAATTTACAATATTTAGAAGATCATGTCACAGTTATTAATGACAAACAAGAAAAGCTACAAAATCATCTGATTCAATTGCGTGAAGATGAAGCAGAAGCAGAAGACAATCTGCTACGAGTACAATCGAAGAAAGAAGAAGTGTATCGTCGATTACTTGCTTCTAACCTAACAAGCGTTCCTGAAAGGTTTATCATCATGAAAAATGAAATTGATCATGAAGTTCGTGATGTTAACGAACAATTTAGTGAACGTCCAATACACGTTAAACAGTTAAAAGATAAAGTGTCTAAAATTGTGATTCAAATGAATACATTTGAAGATGAAGCAAATGATGTTCTTGTTAATGCTGTTTATGCAGAGAAATTAATTCAATATGGAAATAGATATCGTAAGGACTATAGCAATGTTGATAAGAGCTTAAATGAAGCTGAACGATTATTTAAAAATAATCGCTATAAGCGTGCGATTGAAATTGCAGAGCAAGCTCTTGAAAGTGTTGAGCCAGGTGTCACTAAACATATTGAAGAAGAAGTTATTAAGCAATAGAAACTAGTATGTAGTTATACTTAAATAATATGAGCACTCTGTCAAATTGGACTGATGAGTTTAATAATTGAAGTTAGCCAACGATACGTTGTCTAGCTTCTTTTTTATATGGATAAATGAAAGGGACAATAAATATAAATAGCAATTGTTTAAAAATAAACGTAATCAAAAGTGTTGTTTTAATTAATATAAGTAGTGAAAATGCGTCGTTCCACAGCTGTATGCATAGAGTGAAATAGTCTAATTCTTATTTAATAAGTAGAAATAAGATTATTTTGCGCTATAGCCTTTATTTTTTATGTGATAATAGTATAATGCTTGAGTAAAACAATTTTAACGATTGATGATTAATGAAAGAGAAGTGTTTATTTTGATATATCTAGATAATGCGGCAACGACGAAAGCATTTGAAGAAGTGTTAGATACTTATTTAAAAGTAAATCAATCAATGTATTATAATCCGAATAGTCCGCATAAAGCTGGTTTGCAGGCAAATCAATTACTACAACAAGCAAAAGCCCAAATTAATGCAATGATTAATTCAAAAACAAATTATGATGTTGTATTCACTAGTGGTGCAACAGAATCCAATAATCTTGCTTTAAAAGGTATTGCCTATCGTAAATTTGATACAGCTAAGGAAATAATTACATCCGTGTTAGAGCATCCATCCGTATTAGAGGTTGTAAGATATTTGGAAGCACACGAAGGATTTAAAGTTAAATATGTTGATGTAAAGAAAGATGGCAGTATTAACTTAGAACACTTCAAACAATTAATGTCAGACAAAGTCGGTTTAGTAACATGTATGTATGTAAATAATGTAACAGGACAAATACAGCCTATTCCACAAATGGCTAAAGTTATAAAAAATTATCCTAAGGCACATTTTCATGTAGATGCGGTTCAAGCATTCGGCAAAATTTCAATGGATTTCAATAACGTAGATAGTATTAGTTTAAGTGGACACAAGTTTAATGGTTTAAAAGGCCAAGGCGTCTTACTTGTAAATCACATTCAAAATGTTGAACCAACTGTCCATGGTGGTGGTCAAGAATATGGTGTTAGAAGTGGAACAGTTAATTTGCCAAATGATATTGCAATGGTTAAAGCGATGAAGATAGCTAATGAAAACTTTGAAGCATTGAATGCATTTGTTACTGAGTTAAATAATGACGTCCGTCAATTTTTAAATAAATATCATGGAGTTTATATTAATTCTTCAACTTCAGGTTCACCATTCGTTTTAAATATTAGTTTTCCTGGCGTAAAAGGTGAAGTATTAGTTAATGCTTTTTCAAAATATGACATTATGATATCTACGACGAGTGCTTGTTCATCTAAACGTAATAAATTAAATGAAGTATTGGCTGCAATGGGATTATCAGACAAATCTATTGAAGGTAGTATAAGATTATCATTTGGGGCTACTACAACTAAAGAAGATATAGCAAGGTTTAAAGAAATATTTATCATCATTTATGAGGAAATTAAGGAGTTGCTAAAATAATGAAGTATGATCACTTGCTTGTTAGATACGGGGAGTTAACATTAAAGGGTTCAAATAGAAAAAAATTTGTAAATCAATTAAGAAATAATGTAAATAAGTCATTAAAAGGACTTGATGGGTTTGTCGTTAAAGGCAAACGAGATCGTATGTATATTGAACTTGAAGACCATGCAGATATAAATGAAATAACATATCGATTATCAAAAATTTTCGGTATTAAATCTATTAGTCCAGTATTAAAAGTAGAAAAAACAATAGATGCAATGAGTGCAGCGGCAATTAAATTTGCGCAGCAATTTGAAGAAAACAGCACATTTAAAATTGATGTTAAGCGTGCCGATAAAAATTTCCCAATGGATACGTATGAATTACAGCGTGAATTGGGTGGTGCAGTATTGAAGCACTTCGACAATATTTCAGTGAATGTCAAACGTCCAGATCATGAAATTCGAGTGGAAGTTAGATTAGATGCAATTTATATGTATGAAGAAGTTGTTCCGGGTTCAGGTGGATTACCAGTTGGTACTGGTGGTAAGACGTTACTAATGCTTTCAGGCGGTATAGACTCACCAGTTGCTGGGATGGAAGTGATGAGACGTGGCGTAACAATTGAAGCGATTCATTTCCATAGTCCACCATTTACAAGTGATCAAGCAAAAGAAAAAGTTATTGAATTGACACGTATTTTAGCTGAACGTGTTGGACCAATTAAATTGCATATTGTACCATTTACAGAATTGCAAAAACAGGTAAATAAAGTTGTACATCCAAGATATACAATGACTTCAACGAGACGTATGATGATGCGTGTTGCTGATAAATTAGTACATCAAATAGGGGCTTTAGCTATTGTAAATGGTGAAAACCTAGGGCAGGTAGCCAGTCAAACACTTCATAGCATGTATGCAATTAATAATGTAACTTCTACTCCTGTATTACGTCCTTTATTAACTTACGATAAAGAAGAAATTATTATTAAATCGAAAGAAATTGGTACATTTGAAACATCTATTCAACCATTTGAAGATTGTTGTACAATTTTCACCCCTAAAAATCCAGTAACCGAACCAAACTTTGATAAGGTAGTCCAATATGAAAGTGTCTTTGATTTTGAAGAGATGATTAATCGTGCTGTTGAAAATATTGAAACACTTGAAATAACTAGTGATTATAAAACTATTAAAGAACAGCAAACAAACCAATTAATAAATGACTTTTTATAAATAAAATCCTAGAGTAAATTTAAACATAAGGGGATGTTAAACTATGGATTTGAACTTAACGATGATTATAATCATAATTTTATTTGGTTTTATCGCGGCGTTTATAGATTCGGTTGTGGGGGGTGGTGGTTTAATTTCTACGCCAGCATTATTAGCAATCGGTCTACCACCATCTGTGGCTTTAGGTACAAATAAATTGGCAAGTTCATTTGGTTCTTTAACTAGTACGATAAAGTTTATAAGGTCCGGTAAAGTGGACTTATATGTTGTTGCCAAATTATTTGGTTTTGTATTTTTGGCATCTGCATGTGGCGCATATATTGCAACGATGGTTCCGTCACAAATATTGAAACCTTTAATCATTATTGCACTTTCGTCGGTGTTTATATTCACATTACTTAAAAAAGATTGGGGCAATACACGTACGTTTACTCAATTTACATTTAAGAAAGCCATACTATTTGCAGCACTTTTTATATTAATCGGCTTTTATGATGGATTTGTAGGTGGGGGAACAGGTTCATTTATGCTTTTTGTATTGTTAGTCTTTGGTTTTGATTTTTTAAGTGCAGCAGGAAATGCTAAAGTTTTGAACTTTGCTTCTAATATAGGTGCGCTTGTATTATTTATGGTATTAGGACAAGTAGATTATGTAATAGGTTTAATAATGGCTA
>OAWU01000244.1_pt1 | contig 41048 bp, 27 predicted proteins | sample 1477041 | NCBI WGS metagenome assembly OAWU01 (sample SAMEA2580266, study PRJEB22360) | human gut metagenome | biome: human gut; feature: human-associated habitat; material: faeces | place: Denmark | collected 2008/2010
CTTCTTGTCCCGGCGGGGGGGGGGGGGCGGTGGTGAGGCTGCCGGTGCGGCTGCCGGTGCGTCGGGTGCCGCCTCCAACGGTGGCGATGACGACGTGGTGGACGCCGAGGTCGTGGACGATGACGACAAGAAGGACAACAAGTAATCATGTCCGAGTTCAACAAGGACGATTACCTGAACGACCTGCCTGACGCGGACAACCTGTCCGCCACCGGGCAGGCCGGCCCTTCCGACGGCGCTGCCGCCGGTTCTGCCGGCAAGGTATCGGACTCGGCCAAGTCTGCGGATGCGTCTGCTGATAAGGGCGCTGCCGGCCCGGCTGGGGACAAGGCGTCCGCCGAAGCGGGCCCTTCCGATAAGACCGGTGACTCCGCTGCCGCGGGTGCGGATGACGGAGCGGCCGCCGACGACTCGCTGACCCCGCTGGGCAAGGCCAAGAAGGAAGCCGCCGACTATCTCGAAGCGTTGCAGCGTGAACGCGCCGAGTTCGTCAACTACCGCAATCGTGCGCAGCGCGAGCAGGAGCGTTTCCGCCAGCATGGCATCATCGACGTGCTGACCGCGTTGCTGCCGGCGCTCGACGACATCGATCGCATCCGCGAACACAGCGAGATGGACGACTCCTTCAAGGCCGTGGCCGCGAAGATCGACAAGGCGTTCGAGAAGTTCGGCGTGGAGAAGTTCGGCGAAAAAGGCGAGGAATTCGACCCAACCAAGCATGAGGCGATCCTGCACAAGCCGGACGCCGAGGCCGAGAAGGAGACCGTCGACACGGTCGTGGAAGCCGGCTACCGCATTGGTGACCGCGTGATCCGCGCCGCCCGCGTCGTAGTAGCCTCCCCGCAAAACTAACCCCCCCAAGAGGAGTTTGCGGAAATCCGACTACCCTCAGATTTCCGCAAACCACCTGTCTCATCTCGCTGTCACCGCGGCAAGCGTGCGATACCACACTCGCGCAAAACATGCACCCGACTCGGAGATGCAGACGCAAGTCACTGCGCCTAACGAGTGCGGAGCGGGCGGGCATGTTGTCCGACCGTAGACCTCGGCCCGAGCGGCCTGGAGCGAAGTCGGACAACATGCCCGCCAGCTCCGCACGGTCTACGGTCTCCGCACCGCCCCAAGCGTCCGCTACCCCAAGCGACAAAACCCCGCACGGTCGCACGTTGACCGCAGACACGATCACAGCACCGTCGTCTCCGCTCCGGTCACAGCAAACATGCCGACCTCCGCGGTGACGAACACCGATACGCAACAACAGAAAAACAACATACGACACACATACACGCATACACGAAAGGAGACCTGAATGGCTGAGAATGAATGGCTGAGCAAGGATTTCTACAAAGTCCTCGGTGTCTCCAAGGACGCCACCGAGGATGACATCACCAAAGCGTACCGCAAGCTGGCGCGCAAATACCATCCCGACCTGAACAAGACGAAGGAGGCCGAGGAGAGGTTCAAGGACATCTCCGAGGCGTACGACGTGCTCAGCAACAAGGAGCAGCGGCAGAAGTACGACGCGATCCGCCAGTTCGGCATGGGCGGGGCGCGTTTCTCTGGCGGCTCCGGCCAGGGCGGGTTCGACGCTTCCGGATTCTCGGATATCTTCGGTTCGATGTTCGGCGGCAACGGCGGCAATGTGCGCTTCAGCACGTCCGGCGGCGGTCCGAGCAATCTCAACGACATCTTCTCGATGTTCGGCGGGGCTGCCGGTGGGCGTGGCGGTGCGAGCTATGGCGGTTCGCGTTACGGTAACCCGTATGAGGAGCCGCCGACTCCGCAGCGCGGCGATGACCGCAAGTCCAAGATCACGTTGACGTTCCGTCAGGCGGTCAAGGGCGCTACCGTGTCGCTGCGCGTGGACGGCAAGCAGTTCAAGACGCATATTCCCGCCGGGGTCAAGGACGGGCAGAAGATTCGTATCGCAGGCAAGGGCAGGCCGGGCAGCAACGGCGGCGCGAACGGCGACATGTATCTGACCGTGCAGGTGAAGCCGGATCCGCGGTTCACGATGCGTGGCCATGACATCGTCATGGATGTGCCGGTGACCGTAGGCGAGGCTGTGGCCGGTGCCCGCGTGGAAGCGCATGACATCGATGGCGAGACCGTCACGTTCAAGGTGCCGGCGGGCTCGTCCAGTGGCGCGGAGATCCGTGTCAGCGGCAAGGGCGTTCAGTCCGCCACTGCCGGCGACCTGATTGGTTGCGTGCAGATTCGCGTGCCCGCGAAGCCGGGTCTGGGCGCGAAGCACGCCGCGAAGGAATTCGACAAGTCCGTCGAAGGCTACGCCGAAGCGGTTGCCGCCGAGCGGTAATCCTCCCGGCGGCATCTCACATCGTCGCGGAGCGACTGGGGGCGGTTCACCATCACCCCGCAGCCGATAATCAACGTTAAGGAGATGATGATCATGGCGCGAATCGCACAGGAAGTCAGGCGTGCGTATGCTGCTTGCGCCGCGGCGTTGGTCTCCGGCGGCGTTGATCTCGATGCAATCGACGCGCTCGGCTTGAACGTGGAGATGCCGGTGTTCACGGTGAGCCAGGCGGCTCAGATTGCGGGCGTGCATCCACAGACGTTGCGTCAGTACGACCGCCTTGGCCTGGTGGTGCCTCAGCGCACGGAGGGTGGTGCGCGGCGCTACACGCTTCGTGACGTGGCGCGTCTTGCACAGGCGCAGCAGTTGAGCCAGGACGAGGGTATCAATCTCGCAGGCGTCACGCATATTCTTTCGTTGCAGGAGGAGAACAGGCAGCTGCGCCGGCAGATTCGGCATCTTCGCCGTCGACTGGACGGCGATAGCGTGTTCGAGGCCGGTATGGATGGTGAAGTCGTCGAGGTGCGGCAGTCGCCGTTCTATCATGTGCGTCGGCGCGGACGCGCATATATCGCGCCGTTGCAGATCACATCCGGTCGCGAATAGGCGGCCGTCATCCCGTCATAGTCCCATCTGGCATCCGCTGGATGGGACTTTGGGCGGGTGCTGGATGGGAAGTGGGGGAATGATACGGAATTGCAGACAATTGTATGTCATTTTGTTCACAATGTAGGCTATAATACTGTACCCGACAGCGATTTTGCTATGTCAATGAAGATTGAATAGCAAGATACTATACAAATAACGCTCGATGGTGAGGAAGCCATGCCGTCCCATAGGTGGAACGGCGGTCGGGGCCCAAAGTCGTGACCCGGCGTTGCACAGGAGAGGAACACACATGGTTCGTTCGACCAAGCCATCGCTGCTGCGCCGTCTTGGCGCGCTGGTGGCGGCCGCTGCCATGCTGGTGGTACTGCCCGCAGGGGTATCCACCGCGAGTGCGGCCAGCGATGATGCTGACATGCTCACCGTCACGATGACGCGTACCGACACCCTCGGCGACGAGGTATATGTCGGTGACACGCTCACCTACAGTTTCACCAACACCAACAACACGAGTTCGGCATTCACCGCATTCCCCGCCGAGTCGAATCTGAGCGGTGTGCTGACCACAGGAACGCCGAACTGCCGTTATGAGAACCTTGCGGGAGGCGCTTCCTACCCTTGCTCCACGGCCAGCCACACCATCACTGCGGATGATCTCACGGCCGGCAGCTTCACCCCGCGTACCGTGTGGAAGGCCACCTCTGACCGAGGGGGCACTCAGGTGCTGCAAGACAACATCGTCTCCACCGGCGATACCGTCACCGTGAAGGAAGGCAAGCGCCCCGATCCGGCCACCATCCCCACAGACCGTGCCGATGGCGAGGCCGTGCGCCTGGCCACCGCCCGCCAGAACCTCGGTACCGAATGCTACCGTATTCCGGCGCTCGCCGAGGCGCCCAACGGCTGGATCCTCGCCGCATTCGACCAGCGTCCCAATACGGCGATGGCCAACGGCAGCGGCGTCAAGTGCTGGGATGCCCCGCAGCCGAACTCCATCGTGCAGCGCATCTCCAAGGATGGCGGCAAGTCGTGGACGCCGATCCAATATGTCGCGCAGGGCAAGAACGCCCCGGAACGCTACGGCTATTCCGACCCATCCTATGTGGTCGATAAGGAGACCGGCGAGATCTTCCTGTTCTTCGTTCACTCGTACAACAAGGGCTTCGCCGACTCTCAGCTTGGCGTCGATGAGAGCAACCGCAATGTGCTGCATGCGGTCGTCGTCAGCTCAAAGGACAACGGCGAGACGTGGAGCAAGCCGCGTGACATCACCGCTGACATCACCAAGGGTTACGAGAACGAGTGGAAGTCCCGTTTCGCCACCTCCGGTGCCGGCATCCAGCTCAAGTACGGCAAGTACAAGGGTCGTCTGATTCAGCAGTATGCCGTGGGCCGTACGACCGGTTCGAACGCCGCGGTATCCGTGTACTCCGACGACCATGGCAAGACCTGGCAGGCCGGCAACCCGGTGACGGGCATGCTGATGGATGAGAACAAGGTCGTGGAGCTGTCTGATGGCCGTGTGATGCTCAACTCCCGCCCGGGTAACGGTTCCGGTTACCGTCGCGTGGCGATTTCGGAGGACGGCGGCGTGAACTACGGTACGGTCAAAAACGAGACGCAGCTGCCGGATCCGAACAACAACGCGCATATTACGCGCGCGTTCCCGAATGCTCCCGAGGGCTCGGCGAAGGCGAAGGTGCTGCTGTACTCGTCGCCGCGCGCGAACAACGAGGGCCGTGCGAACGGCGTGGTCCGCATCTCGCTCGATGACGGTACCATGTGGTCATCCGGAAAGCTGTACAAGGCAGGCTCGATGGCCTACTCGGTCATCACCGCGCTGAGCGGTGCCGCTGGCGGTGGTTATGGTCTGCTGTACGAAGGCGCTTGGGTCACCGGCGGCGGCATTGACAGCCACGACATCATGTACACGCACATTTCCATGGATTGGCTCGGCTACCTGTCCGCCACCGCAGACGACGTGACCGCTTCGGTTGAAGAGGGTGCCAGCACGGTGGACGTGACCGTTCCGGTGAGCAACGTCGGTTCTGTGGATTACACCGGCGTGACGGTGACTCCGGCCGATCTGCCGACCGGATGGTCTGCCTCTCCGGTGAACGTGGGCGCTCTTGCCAGCGGCGCGTCCAAGGACGTGACCGTCACGGTGAATGTTCCCGCAACTGCCAAGAAGGACGATGTCGCCAAGATCGTCCTGCGCGTGACCGGCACGTCCGCTGCGAATGCCGACGCCACGACCGGCTTTGACGGCTCCATCACGGTGAACGTCACCGAAAAGAGCGAGCCCGATCCTGAGCCGGAGCCGACCATCACCGGTGTTTCGGCGGTGACGTCGCAGGCTGGTGTGAAGGTCGGTGACGTGTTTGATGCGTCGAAGGTGTCGGTGACCGCGGCGATGAGTGATGGTTCGTCGAAGGCGTTGGCTGCCGGCGAGTATTCGCTGTCGGCTGTGGATGCTGACGGCAAGGCGGTCGATTTGGCTGAGCCGTTCGCGGCGGCTGGTGTGGTGACGGTCACGGTGAGTGTGCCTGTGGAGGGTGCGGATCCGTTGACGGCATCGTTCACGATTGACGTGGCCGAGAAGAGCGTCGACCCTGAGCCCAAGCCCGAACCCAAGCCCGAACCGGAGAAGCCGGCCGGCCCGAAGGTCGACGTGCCCACCGAGCAGCCCGGCCTGTCCAAGACCGGCGCTTCCACGGCAGGCATGTCCATCGTGTTCGTCTTGTTGGCGCTGTCCGGTGTCGCGGCGTTGTCGCTGCGCCGCCGCTCCGCTCACTGATCTGACCGAGACCTCACTGCCGCGGCGGTAAACCGTCCGGCCGATGAGTGACGGCATACAGGAAAAGCCCCCGAAACACGGGGGCTTTTTCATGTTGTAATTCGTTCACTCTGTAGACTACAATGAGGGAAATTTCAGCGTATCGCTGTGATTCTCATATAACCTATAGTTCATAAAAATCATGCGGTAAAGAAGCCGACTGCGCCGAAGAAGACGCTGCTACCCCCGTATCGGTTCGGAAGCTGACCTGCCGCAGAGAAGAAAGACTCGATATGACCACAATATTCCGACGTGCCACGGCAAAAACGCTGATGCGCAAGCTCAGCGGGCTGCTGGTGGCCATCGCCATGCTGGCAGTGCTGCCGGCTGGCACCATCAGCGCAAATGCGGCGGACGAACCCCCTCAAGAATATCTACAACTCACCCTGACCCGCACCGACAGCAACGGCACCCCGGCCGAAGTCGGCGACAAGCTCACCTACAGTCTCGGCTACAAAAACGTTTCCGATACCGGTTTCATTGTGTATCCCACGGCGTCGAACCTCAACAATGTCGCCACGCCGCAGTCGGCGCGCAACCCCAATCCCATGTGCCGGTGGGGGAATCTCGCGGCGGGTGCTTCGGCTGCATGCACTTGGAGCGCGAGCAAGGAGTTCGCCTACCATGTGGTGACCGAAGACGATGTCGCAAACGGCTTCACGCCCACCGCGACCGTGTCGGCGACCACTCAGGACGGCACCAATGGCGTTCTGCAAAGCGTCGACATCACCGGCGAGACGGTGCCGGCCGTCCCTGCGACCTCCGCACTGCGCGTCGCCATGCAGCGTACCGATACGCTCGGCGATAACGTGAAGATCGGCGACCGGCTGACCTTCAACTTCACCTACACCAACAAAACCGCGCAGAAGATTTATGCCTACCCGAGCGAGTCGAACATCGAACGCGTGGACGTGGTGTCCTATCCGAGAAACAGCTGCCGATCCGGAGTGGAGGCCAACCGGACCGCATCATGTGGGTTCGCCTATCACGTCATCACCGCTGAGGACGTCGTGGCCCGCAGATACACGCCGACAGCCACATTCCGCGCCACATCGGATCGCGACGGCACGCAGGTGCTGCAAGATGACATGACGTTCACCACCGGCACGGTGACCGTCGCGGGGCCGGCCGACGACGCCGCGTCCACGCCGACGGAGCGCAAAGACGGCGAACCGCTCCTGCTGGCGACCAACAAGCAGATCGGCAACACCGATTACTACCGCATCCCCGCCATCGCGCAGGCACCCAACGGCTGGATTCTCGCCGCATGGGATTTGCGTCCGAAATCGGCGGCGGACGCGCCCAACCCGAACTCGATCGTGCAGCGCATCTCCAAGGACGGAGGCAAGTCATGGGAGACGCTGGCATACGTGGCGCAGGGACGCAGCGCCACCAACAAATACGGCTACTCCGACCCGTCCTATGTGGTCGACGAGGAAGCCGGCAAGATCTTCCTGTTCTGCGTGAAATCGTACGATCAGGGCTACTTTGGCTCCGTATTGGGTGTGGAAGATGCACGCAACGTGCTGCAGGCCGTCGTCATGGAATCCGACGACAACGGCTCAACATGGAGCGAGCCGCGCAACATCACCAAAGACATCACCAAGGGTCACGAAGACGAGTGGAAGTCCCGTTTCGCATCCTCCGGCCATGGCATCCAGCTCAAGTACGGGCAGTACAAGGGCCGTTTGATACAGCAATACGCTGTGCGCACCACGAGCAACACGAACATCGCGGTGTCCGTGTATTCCGACGACCATGGCAAGACTTGGAAGGCCGGCAACCCCGTGACCGAAGCGAACATGGACGAGAACAAGGTCGTGGAGCTGTCCGACGGTCGCGTGATGCTCAATTCCCGTCCGGGCGCGGCGGGATACCGTCGCGTTGCGATCTCGGAGGACGGCGGCGTGAACTATGGTCCGATCAAATCGGAGACCCAGCTGCCGGATCCGAACAACAACGCGCAGATCACGCGCGCGTTCCCGAACGCTCCGGAAGGTTCGGCGAAGGCGAAGGTGCTGCTGTATTCGGCGCCGCGGGCGAGCAACGAGGGCCGTGCGAACGGTGTCGTGCGTGTTTCATTCGATGACGGCACCACATGGTCGGCCGGCAAGCTGTTCAAGGAAGGCTCGATGGCCTACTCGGTCATCACCGCACTGAACGACGCCGCCGGCGGTGGTTACGGTCTGCTGTACGAAGGCGAAAGCATCACCTACACGCGCGCGTCGATGGAATGGCTGGGATATCTCACCGCCACGGCGAGCGGCACCGCGACCGTCAAGGAAGGCGAGGGGACGCTGACCGCGCCGGTCACCGTCACCAACGACGGTCTGACCGACTACACGAACGTCACCGTGACCCCCACAGGTCTGCCGTCTGATTGGAGCGCCGAAGCCGTGAACGTCGGCAATCTTGCCGCCGGTCAGAGCGCGACCGTGAACGTTCCGGTGACTGTGCCTGCGGCGGCTGTCAGTGGTACCGTCGCGAAAGCGACGATGAAGATCACCGGCAAGTACGCGCAGTCCGAAGACACGCTGCACAGCTTCGCCGAAGGCGAGTTGGCAGTGACCGTCACCGACCCGGATCCCGCAGCCAAGCGGCTCAAACTCACCATCGAACGTACCGATGACAACGGAGCCCCGGTCAAGGTCGGTGACACGCTGACCTACCGGATCACCTATGAGAACGTCGGCACGCAGTCATTCGCGGTCTATCCGCGCAAATCCAATCTGGACGGCGTGACGACCCCGCAGTCGGCGAACAACCCCGCACCCGTATGCCGGTGGAGCAGGTTGGATCCGGGAGCGACCGGTGCATGCGTCAGCGGCAACGGCAAGCAGCTCGCCTACCACACGGTGACGGAAGCGGACGCGACAGCCGGCTCGTTTACGCCGAGCGCGACCATCGACGCCACCGCCGACATGGGCGGCGAGACGGTGCTCGAATCAGTGTCCATCACCGGCGACCCCGTCACCGTGAGCCAACCGGTCGAACTGCCGGCGGACATCGCCGCATGGAAGACCCGCAACGAGGCGCTAGACGACTGGCAGGCGCTCTCCGAAAAGCTCGCAAAGACCGACCGCATCAACTGGCTGTTCACCGGCGACTCCATCACGCACGGCGTGCAGTTCACGCGCGGCTACCGCACCTATTCGGAACTGTTCGCGAACCATCTGGACACCGCGTCGGTGCGCGGTGTATCCCGCGCCAACGATGTGGTCATGAACACCGGCATCTCCAGCGCGGACGCCAGTTGGCCGCTCAAGGACGGCGCATTCGAGAAATGGGTGTCCGACAAGCACCCCGACGTCGTGTTCCTCACGTTCGGCATGAACGACGGGCGTACAGGCCAGGCGTTCACCGTCGACCAGTACACCGCCAACCTGTCCACACTGATTGACAAGATCCGCGACCTCGGCGCCATCCCGGTGCTGCAGACGCAGAACTACACGACCAACACGACGTTCAACGCCAACCTCGACACGTACTTTGACGCGGAACGTCGACTCGCGCTCGACAAGAACGTGCTGCTGGTGGACTTCAACAAGCAGTGGCTGGAACTCGGCGGCGGCAACCGCGAATCCAGCACGTATATGGGTGCCGGCAACGACATCCACCCCGGCGAGAACGGGCACATCGAATGGGCCAAGTTCACGCTGGGAGCACTCAATATGATCGCCAACGACGACCCGCTTGCCCGGTGGAGCAGCTCCGACACGACACTGGACAAGCCGACCGTGACGGTGAACGCCGACGGCAACGGGCTGAAGGGCTCGGACGGACTTGAACCCGCCCCGGCCGCGGCCAAGTCCGTGGGCAAGTTCCTCTCCGGCGCACAGTACGTTGACCTGGGCGGCGATGTGGTGAGCGCTGTGGCCGGCAAGCGGGAGTCCAATGTGACCATCAGGTTCCGTGCGTCGGCGACCGGACAGCCGCAGACGCTGTTCTCGCTGGGCGACTCCGACTCCGCGACCCGCGCGACCGTGCGCCTGAGCGCGACCGGTCTGGTGCAGTTCCTCAACTCCGGCAACACCGGCGACTTCTACACGGTCGGCACGAACGACCTCGCGGATGGCGCATGGCATACGGTGTCCGTGAACTTCGTGGCGAACGGCTTCACGATCTATGTTGACGGAGCCGCGATGCGCGCGATCAGCGGCGGCGCGGGCACTCAGCTGAACGTGCCGGGCGCGATCACGGTGAACACGGCCACGGCCGGCGCGATCCGCGGGGCCGACAGCGCCGGCGGTGCGCAGCAGCTCACCGGCATTGTCGATTACGTCGCCGCATGGAGCCGCACACTGACCGATGCGGAAGCCAAGCGAATCAGCGCCGAAACCAGTGCCGTGGCGGTGACGAAGGTCGATGCGGCGGTGAACGCGTTGCATCCGATCATCTCCGATACCGGTGCTCGCAAAAATATCGTGTTCGTGGGCGGCGAGACCATCGAAGGCGGGTATACGGATCATCTGATTGCCAAGAACATCGTGCAGCTGCTCGACGAGCGCGTGCGCTGGGAATACGTCACCGGGCTGAGCGCCACGGACCGCGAACTGCAGCGTGCCAAGTTCTTCGTGGCGGCCGGGCAGGGCGGTCTAACTGCCAAGCAGATGGACGAGGACTACGCTGCGATGGTGGGTGAGTATTCGCCGGACATCCTCTTCTTGGCTCCGGACCTGTATGACGCTGACGGGAATCTTGCGGAAAGCGACGCCGCCGCGTTCGCCGGGCATATTCGCTCCGTGGCCGCCAAGGCGAAGGAGGCGGGCGCCAAGGTCGTGCTGGTGACGCCGGTCACCGTGCGCGGCGGGGAAGACGAGTATGCCGGCGCTATGCGCACGGTGGCCAAGGAAGACGATTTGCCGCTCATCGACGCGCAGGCGTGGATCGGCAAGGTCGTCGCCGCTGACGCGAGCGTCAAGACCGCGTGGTTCAACAAGGCCGGCCAGCTCAACTACGCCGGGCATCTCGGCTACGCGCGATTCATGATGCGCTCGCTCGACCTGTACCCGAGCAACGTGTCAGGCAGCCGCATCGCGTCGCTGCCGTACGACACCGCCAATGTTACTTTGGTCGGAGCGAGTGAAAACGGTGGCGAGCTGCCGGTCGGGCGCGTCGAGGGCACCGACAGGGCGCACATCGACACCATGCAGATCGGTGCGGCGGCTTCGCTGGTGGTCGCCGACAGCTACGCCGTCTACGAGATCGGCGAGGACGGCGGGCGGACCCTGGTCGCGGACGGCCTCAAGCCCGCGGATGTGCTTGCGGATGGCATCGACGTGACCGTAAACGATACGGCGGCGCACCGGTATGAAGTGGTCGGTTCGGCGAACGTGCCGGAGGGCGCGGACGCCGTGACCGTGACATATACGGCGACGCTGGCGGCTGTCGAGGAGCCGGAGCCCGGGCCGGATCCCGATCCCACTCCAGACCCGAGCGAAAAGCCGGACGGTGACGGTACCGGTGACGGCACTGGTGCCGGTACCGGCGACGTGCAGAAGCCGACCCCGGACGCTGTGGCGAAAACCGGTGCGGATGTGTTCGGTCTTCTTGCCGCAGTGGCGGTGCTGCTCGCGGCAGGCGGTGTGACGCTGTCGCTGCGCCGTCGCGCGAATCGGTAAGTCTCTCGACTGGGCGGCGGCAGTCAACGGTTCGTTTCGATTTCGACTGATTGCCGCAGCCCGTACCGAATCGGTTGACTGGTCTTGAGGGCCGTTGGCGGAAATCCTGCCAGCGGCCCGCTTTCGTTTGCGCTAATTGCGGGTTGCCTCGGTCGAAGTATGGTCGTTGCTGAGTCATGAGCGTGTAATGGACGTCAAGAATCAGGCGCTCTCTTCGAGGTCATCTGGGATAATGAAAACGGAAGCCCGGTTGCCTGGGCATGCAGGCATACAGTTGGCGTCAATACAAGGTGGGTTGTGCATGAGTGACATGTTGTTGAAGGCCGTGTTCTGGGATCTGGACGGTACGTTGATCGATTCGGAACCCTACTGGCACGAGGGCGAGATGGAGATCGCCGCGGCGCATGGCGGGTATTGGGATGAGGATCTGGCGTGGTCCTGTTCTGGCACTCCGCTTGACCATTGCGCGAAAACGATGATCGAGCACGGGACGAATCTGCCGCCCGAGCAGATTGCCAAAGCGATGGTCGATTACGTCGCCAAGAAGGAGTTCGAGAGGGTGCCTTGGACGAATGGCGTACTGGACGTGCTGGGGTCGCTGGTCGATGCCGGGATTCCCTCCGTGCTGGTCACGACATCGCCGCGCAGGCTCGCTCAGAACGTGATTGATCATGCGCCGGCCGGCGCGTTCGCCGGATTCGTCTGCGGTGACGATGACCTGCCGCATAAGCCCGATCCGGCTCCATATCTGGCGGCGGCGAAGATGCTCGGCATCGAAACGGGCGTGGCCGGAGCCGATGGCGCCGCGGCACTCCCCGGCATCGCGAGGTGCGTCGCTTTGGAGGACTCGGCCACGGGCATCGCCTCGGCTGTCGCGTCCGGAGCCACGACCATTGCCCAGCTCGGCTTCAACCGCAACGCCAAAGCCGACGGTCCGCAATGCGCCTCTATCGACGGCTTCGCCGGCATCACCGCCGAAGCGCTGAATGCCTTCATCCGCCAGCGCCTCAGCTCCTGAACCACCAGCGGTCGCTGAATCTTCCTCCCGCTGGCGGGGCTGTCGACTGAAAGCCGACTGGGGTGGTCTTTACCATGGGGGCGGTCTTTACCGTATCGGCTCTAGACCCCCCCAGTCTCGTTGTGCTCGACAGCCCCCGCCAGCGGGGGCGTATGGTCATCGGGGGCGAGAAATGAAAAAGGCCGATCCCGGTGGAATGGAATCGGCCTTCGTGGAGCTGATGGTAATCGAAACCACGACCTCTTCGATGCGAACGAAGCGCTCTACCAACTGAGCTACAGCCCCTTGGATGTTGCCTTGCTTCGCAGGACAACTCAATACACATTAATACGACCCATGTCCAAATGCAAGCCGGCGTGTGTGAAAATTGGGTGCCGGTTATGGGCTGATATGCGTCACTGTGCGTGGGGTGCGTCACTGGGTGAGCCCTCACCCAGTGACGCAACGGAACGTAATCAGGCAGGCCGGGCGGCCAACAGGAGTGGCCGGTCGCGTTAGTTGTTCTGCGTGCCGGCCGCCACACTCGATGAGTTCGCCGCGGTACCGGGCTTCTTGCCGAATTTCGCCTTGAGCAGTCCGATGATGGTCGGCAGCAGCGACACCAGCAGAATCAGCACGATGACCAATTCGAAATGCTTCTGCACGACGGGGATGTTGCCGAAGAAGAATCCCAGCAGTGTGAACAGCGTGGACCAGCACAGGCCGCCCAGCACCGAGAACGGGGTGAACCGGCTCCAGCGCATGCCGGAAATACCGGAGATGAACGGCATGAACGTGCGGATGAATGGGAAGAAACGCCCGAGGAACACCGCCAGTGGCCCCCATTTCTCGATCATCTTCTCGGTTTTCGCCAGCCGTTCCGGAGTCATGGCCTTCACCTTGCCTGACGCGATGATTCGGCGTCCGAAGAAGTGTCCGATGAAGTAGTTGCTCTGATCGCCCAGGATCGGAGCAATCCACACTATGGGCAGCAGTGCCATCAACGGCAGCCCGCTGTCGCCCTGCGCGGCGAAGAAGCCGGCTGCGAACAGCAGCGAGTCGCCGGGGAGGAACGGGAAGAACACCACGCCCGTCTCAATGAATACGATGAGAAAGATGAAGCCGAGCGCAGGTGCGGTGCCCATGGCAATCCAGCTGGCGATTGCGCCGCGAGGGTCCTTCAGCAAATTGACGATGAAATGAACGAAACCCATGAAAATTCCCGTCACTATCAATGGTGTAATTCCATTAAGAAAACTCTAAGAACCATACCAGCGGGGGTGTAACAGGGGAGACGCGGTATATAGCGGTGCAGATAGGCGGTTTTGCGTTCTTAAGTGCGCGCTGAAACGACGACCGTGCGCACTTAGGTACGCAAACAGGGTCATTTGCGTTCTTATGTTCGCGCACTTGTCGTTTCGGCGCGCACTTAGGGACGCAACGGGTGGTCGTCAGGTACTTGGCGTGCGGGATACTGGGAACCATGGATACTGTGCAAGATGATTCGCAAGTCGTGCCGGAGGGCGCCTCGCCGGACGCCACTGTACCGGAAGCCACCGAGCCGAAGGCCGCCCCGCGGACGGTCATGGTGCCGAGCGGCACCGTTGTGCTCGCCGCCACGCCGATCGGCAATGTGGGCGACGCCTCCGACCGATTGAAGGCGCTGCTGGCGGACGCCGACATCGTCGCGGCCGAGGACACGCGGCGACTGTATGATCTCGCGAACCGACTCGGCGTGCACGTGAACGGCACGGTCATCGCCTATCACGACCACAACGAGCGAGCCAAGGCCGACGGGCTGCTCGACCGTGTGGAGACCGGCGCCACCGTGCTGGTGGTATCCGACGCGGGCATGCCGACCATCAACGATCCCGGACTGGCGATCGTGCGCCGGGCCATCGAGCGTGGGCTGCCGGTCACGTGCGCGCCCGGACCGAGCGCCGTGCTCGACGCGCTCGCGCTCTCCGGCCTGCCGACCGACCGGTTCTGTTATGAGGGGTTCCTGCCGCGCAAGCACTCCGAACGCGTGCAGCATCTGCGCATGCTGCAGTCCGAGCGCCGCACGATCGTGTTCTACGAGACGCCCCATCGCATCGCGGATTCGATGGATGACCTGCTCGATGCGTTCGGCCCGAACCGCGCGATGGCGTTGTGCCGCGAGCTGACGAAGGATTATGAGGAGATTCGTCGCGGCATGGTCGGCACGATACGCCAAGGCGTCGTTGACAATCCGCCGCGCGGCGAGATGGTGCTGGTGATTGGTGGCGCGTCGGATGAGGAGGCGGAGGCGGCCGCGCCGGCGACGTTGAGCATCGACGATCTGGCCGTGCTGGCCATCGACCGTGCCCTGGAGGATGGCGTGCGCATCAAAGACGCGATCGCGCAGGTGGTCGCCGAACATCCGCTGCCGGATGGCTCGTTGCCGAACCGCAAGCAGGTGTATACGGCCGTTCTGGCAATGAAATCCTGACTTATGCCGCCGGCAGACCGTCGAGCAGGATGGTCAGGGCGCGGTTGACGCCGGGGCCGCCCGCCTGCGCGACGTATTCCAGAAGTGCGGCGTCCGCGCTGGGATTGGCGACCAGCCAGCGCCGCAGTTCCGGCTCATGCTCGGCGATGAACCAGAGCACTTCCGGCGCGGTCGCGGGATCGCACGCCAGCAGCGGGGAGAGTCTGAGCGGCGGAGGGGGAGGAGCCGCCCGCGTTGACCGCCGTGACGCCGTCGCCTGTTCACGCCGTTGCAGAGCATGCATCCGTCTGCCGGGAATGCTCTTGCGTTTGGCTCGTCTGGCTTGACTGTGCCGAAGCCGTCGCCTGGCCGTCCCCGCGCGGGGACGCTCGCACAGCGTCTCCGCGGGATTCTGCAGTCGCTGCAATGTCTTCTCCTGTGATGGCATTCGCATGTGGCTCTCCTTTCGTCGTGTTGATGTGTCGTGGTGGTGAGCCGTGTCGATGGTTGAGTCGGACGGGAGGCCGATGCGGCCCCGCGACCGCTTGCAATCAGAAGAAATGCTTCATCGATGTGAACAGTTCCCTAGCCGGTTGGGTGTTCGGCCAGAAATGGTTGTCATCGAGCGTCTGCATGCACTGCGTAAGACTGACCTGATACTCCTCGAACAAGGCGCACAGCACGTCGCACGCGTCATGCTCGTTCAGCTCTCCCGGCGTCAGCAGCGCGATGTCGCAGGCTGTGCGCATCGGCGTGGTGATGCGCAGGTTCCCGACCTGTATGACGTGCTCGGGAGCCGTCTTGCGGTTGAAGACGCGAATCTTCCGCCCGTGCGAATCCGCCCGGTAATGGGAGCTGGATATGACATCGACCGTGCGCGGGAACGTGCCGCCGAGCCATACCCACGCGGCGGTGAGCGCGCATGCAATCGTCCCGAACGGGATGAGTTTCAGCGCGATCATCGCGCGGCCGTACAGGGTGTCGGCGTGCTCGGCGCTGTATGCGTTGGTTTGGTCGAGCGAGTGCAGGGTGCCGAAATGCGTCAGCCGAGCCATGCTGAGCGGACCGGGAAGGTCCTTGTGGGTGAGCAGTGGCGTGGTGTCGATACGCGGCATGGTGCCGCGCGCGATGAGGTCGGAAACGATTGCGACGGCGTTGTCGCTGCGGCTGATTGTGCCGGCTGACTCCGTGCCGGGCCGCGTTGCGCCGGGCTGAGTCTTGCTTGGTGCCGTCGCAGTGGGTCGCGTTGCGCTGGGCGGCCCTGTGTCGGGCTGTGTCGCGTTGGGCTGCGGCTTGCCGACTTTTGCCGCTTCAGCGACATCCGTCTGGTCGGGCGCCGGCGCGACTCCATATCTGATATCCGAAGGCAGTATTCTGTTCATACGCCGACCATAACCATACGATGCGGCGGTCCGCCACCGACCTGGCGAAATCTGTGGATATGTGCATAACTCACATTCCGCGACGCCGCATTGTGGATAATGCTGTGGATATGCCGCGGTGTCCCCGCTGAGCCGGATAATCGGGATTTATGAGTCATGTTTTGGTAAATGTCGCTTGGCCGTACGCGAACGGCCCCCGTCACATCGGGCATGTCGCCGGTTTCGGCGTGCCCTCGGACGTCTACGCCCGATATGAGCGTATGAAGGGCAACGACGTGCTGATGGTGTCTGGCACCGACGAGCACGGCACCCCGATTCTCGTCGAGGCGGAGAAGGAGGGACTGACCGCCCAGGAGCTCGCGAACCGCTACAACCGCGTGATCGCCAAGGACCTGTGCGACCTCGGCCTGAGCTACGACCTGTTCACCCGCACCACCACCGGCAACCATGAGCATGTGGTGCAGGAGCTGTTCAAGCAGTGCCTGCAGAACGGATACATCTATAAGGGCACGCAGAAGGTCGCGATCTCGCCGTCCACCGGACGCACGCTGCCGGACCGCTACATCGAGGGCGAATGCCCGATCTGCCACGCCGACGGCGCCCGCGGCGACCAGTGCGACGCCTGCGGCAACGAGCTCGACCCCGACGAGCTGATCAACCCCGTCTCCAAGATCAACGGCGAAACCCCGCGCTTCGAGGAGACCGAACACTTCTTCCTCGACCTGCCGGCGCTCGCCGAGGCGAACCTCGCGTGGCTCAAGACCCGCAAGGGCTGGCGCACCAACGTCATCAACTTCTCCATCGGCCTGTTCAAGGAAGTCAAGCCCCGCGCCATCACGCGCGACATCGACTGGGGCATCCCCGTACCGGTGGCGGGATGGATCGACAATCCGAACAAGAAGTTGTACGTGTGGTTCGACGCGGTGATCGGCTACCTGTCGGCCTCCATCGAATGGGCCCGCCGCCAAGGCGACCCGGAGAAGTGGCGCGAGTGGTGGAACGACCCGAGCTGCCCGGCCTACTACTTCATGGGCAAGGACAACATCACCTTCCACTCCCAGATCTGGCCCTCCGAGATGCTTGCCTACAACGGCAAGGGTTCCAAGGGCGGAGAGACCGGTGAACTCGGCCCGCTGAACCTGCCCGAGCAGGTGGTGGCCAGCGAGTTCATGACGATGGAGGGCAAGAAGTTCAGCTCGTCGCGCGGCATCGTCATCTACGTCAAGGACATCCTCGCTCGCTACCCCGTGGACGCTGTGCGCTACTACATCTCGATCGCCGGACCGGAGACCTCCGACGCCGACTTCACGTGGGCCGAGTTCGTACGCCACAACAACGAGGAGCTGGCCGCGAGCTGGGGCAATCTGGTCAATCGCGTCGCCAACCTGATCAACAAGAACTTCGGCGAGATCCCGGCGCTCGACGAGGACTCGATGACCAACGAGGACCGTGCGCTGCTCAAGGAGACCTCGGACGCGTTCGACGAGATCGGCGCGCTGATCGAGAAGCATCACCAGAAGAACGCGCTGGTCGCCGCGATGCGCGTGGTCGGCGACATCAACAAGTACATCTCCGCCGAGGAGCCGTGGAAGATCAAGGACGACGAGGCTCGTCTGGGCACGGTGCTGCATGTGGCAGCGCAGGCGGTGTACGACGCGAACCACCTTCTGGCGCCGTTCCTGCCGCACGCGTCGCAGAAGGTCTACGAGGCGCTGGGCGGCTCAGGCGTATTCTCGCCGCTGCCGCGCCTTGAAGAGGTCGAAGACCTCGACAAGCCGGGCTTCACGTACCCGATCATCACCGGCGACTACAAGCTCGGTGAGACCGTGCACCCGTGGGAGAGCGAGCGTCTGGTGGCCGGCACTCCGGTGCCGAAGCCGCATCCGATTTTCGCGAAAATTCCGCCTGAGGCTGTGGCCGAGGAGCTCACCCGCTTCGACACCGAGCTCGCCGCCCGCAAGAAGGCCGAGGCTGAGCGGTTTGCCGCGGCTCAAGCCGAACTCAAGCAGTGAAATCTAGGCGCTGACAAGGGCCGTTGACTGTTGAGGCTTTGTTGTAATCCCCCTGACATATGAATGTCAGGGGGATTTTTCGTCCAATACGTGAGCAATGGTAGAAAATAGGAAATATTTTTCGTATATTATGCTCAACTGACAGCCATGCAAGGAAGTGACGCCGCGCTTTGGCGGCTATCGCATGTGTTGCGATGACCGGCATCATGCAAGTACCGGCTGCGTCGGCCGCCACCGGTACCGGTTTCACGGACGGCGGGCAAGTCGACCTGACCGATGTGGCACCCTCTGGTGCCAAACAGTCGTTCGCGCCCGCCGCGGAATCCTTCAGCATGGCCGTTAGCGAGCAAGCCATGCGCATGAGGGTCATGGACGGGGTGCTCAAGGCGCTGCGCATGCGCATCAATGGTGTCATGGAAGCTAGCGCGGCCATACCCCTCGCTGAGAGACGTCGGCAATTCCCCTTCACGCCGATGACCACCGGGACGCTGCTGCTGACCCGTGACGAGCTCATGGACGTGCAGCAGCGTATCAATGAATACCTGCGGCTGAGCGAGCAGCGGCGCGGCAGCGATTATGAGTATCAGGTGTCGTACGTGTGGTCGCTGCTGCCATCGAACCCGGCTGCGGTAGTTGGGGAGGATGTGGATGCGGCGGGTCCGCAGAGGATGATTGCGACGACCGGTGACCACCCCCAGTCGCTACGCGACAGCCATTCGGGCCCTGCAATTGGGGACGGCCTTCGGCCGCAGCCCACTTGCTCACCTGTCGGATCGCCTTCGTCTACAAACAGCTCTGCCGTTTGCTCAGCCCGCCGCAAAGTGACGGAGGGTTGTTACCGGCGAAGAACGGCCATGTTCCTTGCCTATTGGCCGGTTTTCCGTACATTGTGCCGTGATGTGACTACATGCTCACAAGTCGGGCACACATCTCACAGATAATTCCGAGGAACGTGCATCATTCCTCCAAGCATGATGCGGTTATATAGAGCATGTCAGCGGTTGTTACAACGTTGGCGAGGTTGTTGAAACCTCATAATTGAACCCCTTCTTCTCTCTCTTCTCTCACCCGGCGGCTTCCCCGCCGGGTTCTTCTTTTCCGGTGTGTGGTTGCGCCTATCGGATAGGAGCGTGAGGGCCTTTCATCCAACCCCTGACGCGACACGCCCGGATTGCGTAGCACAATCGTCTATCTGCGTTCACAGGGTCGCGGCATTCCGCCATTCTCCGGAATGCCGTGCTTCAATTGTGCGAAGCAATCCGGGCGTGTCGCATCAGGGGTTGGATGTCGGACTGCCGCGCACGGCGGATTATGAAGGGATTTCGATCGTGCGGGCGGCACGATCACAACAGTTGCATGATGTTCCTTTCCTTGTTCGGGTCGGCACCCGGCCTACCGTACGGTGAAGCCTTACTCTTCTCCATATTTCTTGAGCGATTCGCCCCACTGCCGCAGGGCCTCGTGCAAGGTGAGTTTGCCGTGGTATGACTGGCCGATGGAATCCACGGCGATCGAGTTCGCGTACGCCGTGTACGACAGGTACGTGAAGTCGGTGCGCACGTCCTTGGACGCCTAGGCGATGACGGCGTGGGGCTTCTGCCCTCCGAAGAAATCATCGGTCTGGGCCGCGGGTCGCCGAGCGTCGATTTCAGCGGAGGAATGCCCTCCTGCGCAAGATTCACCTTCACGCCGTCGCCGTGCGCGAACGTGTAGGCGGCCTTGGCCTCGCGGTCGTCTGTGCCGGTCGGCAGTGCGAGCGCACCGCCTCCGTTCTCCCCGTTCGGGGCCTCCCCGGCAGCATCATCGCGCTGGTGGTCAAGGACACTGCCGACGGCGTCTTGTCGCAGATCCTCAAAGGGGCGCAGGTCACGGCCATGGAATCGGACAGCGCGGTGAGCGTCATCGAAACGGGGTCGTCCGGGCAGCGCACACAGCAGATGCTCGACCATCTCGCCGACAAGGTGAACGGCGTCATCCTGTCCACCGACGCGCCCGGCATCAGTTTCATCCGCGACTATGCGAAGCGCGTGCCGCTGGTCGTGCTGAACTGTCCTCTCGAAGGCGTGGCCAGTGTTGTGCCCGATCCGCGCATCGGCACCGTGCGCGCTGAGCCTGCTGAAACGCTCGCGGTCACGTACGTCGCCGGCCCGGCCGCGTCATGGGCCAATCAGTCGAGGTGGGCCGCGGTGCATGACATCGGGAACCGCATGGGATTCAAGGTCAATCAGATAGGCCCGGTGCACCCCACAGTCGAGGGCGGCTATCAGGCCGCGCTCGCATTGGAGGGCGGGGACACCACCGCCATCATCACCTACAACGATCTGATCGCGGTGGGCATCGTGCTGCGGTTCACCGCCGACGGCGTGAACGTGCCCGGTGACGTGTCGGTGATCGGATTCGACAACACGCTGATCGCCCCGGTGGTCACGCCGCCGATCACCTCGATCCGCATTCCGCGCGTTCAGCTGGGGCAGGTGGCCGTACGCCGTCTGCTGCTGATGATGATATCGCCGATGATCCCGCTGGGGGTATTCCTGTGGATTCCGGGGATGCCGTTCGGCATATACGTGTTCGCCTGCTGGCGGTGTACCTGGGAGATGACGCCTGAGACTGCCGGATTCGGCGCGCACGCGCGGGGCGAGAAGCGTGACGGGCACGTCGGCATGGCGGGCTGGCTGCGGCGTGCACGGCTGGTGTTGCGCGAGTATGCGAGCGCGCTGCGCGTCAAGGAGTTCCGCAAGCATCTGGCCATCTACCTTCTGGTGCAGGTGACGATGGACGTGTTCGGCCAGACGTTCGTGTTCTTCGTGGTGTACGACTGGAACCATACGGCGGCGTTCGCGTCGCTGATGCCGGGATGCGCCGCCGTCTCGCTGCCGCTGATGCCGGTGTTCGGCTGGGCGATGACCAAGATAGGCCCGAAACGACTGTACGCGATCAATTTCATCGGCTGGCTTGGTACGGCCTGGCTGTTCGCGGCGTGGATGCTGGTCGGCACGCTGCCGGAACCGTGGTGGACGGTGTTCCCGTACATCGCGGACATCGACCAGATCGTGACTCGCCGGTACCGTTCCGCCACGTTCTCCGGCATTCAGGCATCGTTCCGTCAGCTGGGCTCGGGAATAGCGACGATTGCCGCCGGCCTGGTGCTGGGCGCGGTCGGCTTCGACGCGACGCGCGCATGGCAGACGACGGTGGCGGGCATTGGATTGGGAGCCGTGCTGCTGGGCTGGTTTACCGTCTTGCCGTCGCGATGGTCATCTGCTGGATTGTGTCCGCCCATCTCGCCATCAACAAGCGTGCGGACGGCATCGTATTGACAGAGATCACCCGCCTGCGCAACGGCGGCGACAAGGCCGACGTCACGCCCGAAACCCGTCATGTGGTGGAACGACTGACCGGTCTGCCCTACGAGAACTGCTGGCGGTAGCCGGCGAGGCGAGACCCATGAACGGCCGCGCAGCAATGCCGTGCCGCTCGCTACACTGGTGAGACATGAGCAAGCATCATCATCGTGACCGCAGCTGGGCGCCCGCGCCGTCGCCGCTGCCCGACGACGCGCACGTCATCGACAACCATACGCATGTGGCATCCGTCATTCCGTTTGCGCGGGCCATGAGCCACGAAGCCGTCGAAAAAGGACAGCCGGAAGTACCGGTGTACGACGTGGAGCAGCTGCTCGCCCAAGCCGCGGCAGTCGGCGTCACCGGCATCATCGACTGCGGGTGCGAGCTGCCGAACCTCATGACCGCCATCCAGATGGCCGTCGACCATCCCGACTCCGTTCATGCCGCCATCGCAATCCACCCCAATGAAGCCGTGCTCCACGGTCACCGCGGCGTCCCCGGGCCGGACGGTCTGTCGCTGAAATACAAGCCCCACCATGACGTGAGCTTCGACGACGCGCTCGCCGAAGTGCATCGCCTGGCCCTCGCATACCCGCATCAGGTGGTCGCCATCGGCGAGACCGGCATGGACCTGTTTCGCACCGGGGAAGGCGCGAAGGAACTGCAGCGAGACGCCTTCCGCGAGCATATCGCGCTCGCCAAGGAGCTGAACCTGCCCATGCAGATCCACGACCGCGACTCGCACCGGGAGGTCATCGAGACGCTGCTCGCAGACGGCAGCCCAGAGCGAACCGTGTTCCACAGCTACTCCGGCGACGCCGAAATGGGCGAGATCGCGCGCGACAACGGCTGGTATCTGAGCTTCTCCGGCACGGTCAGCTACAAGGGCAACGACGGTATCCGCGAATCAGCCCGGCTGGTCGGACTGGACCACATCATGGTCGAGACGGACGCGCCGTATCTTACGCCGATGCCATACCGCGGGCGCACCAACGCGCCGTACATGATCCCGTACACGCTGACGGCGCTCGCCGACGTGTTCGACCTGCCCGTCGCCGAAGTCGCGCGTGCGACGCGGCGCACGACACGCACGGTATACGGGGTGTGACGAGGGGCGGCAAGGGCGGCCGGCGTCCTCCCCAAGTTGGAAAAAACCGAAAAGGGGCATATACTGACCGCTTGAATTTGAAATACCAAGGTTTCCGTTAGTAGCTGTACCTAGAATATGCGGATATCATGTGCGGATTATCCCCGTCGATGGAGGAAGCATCATGGCTCAAAAGCCCGATGAAACGTTGTTACGTGCCGACACGTTCACCAACGTCCCGAAAGTCTCCCGTCGCACACTGACGAAAGAGGAGCGCGAAGAGCTTGCAAAGCAGCAGGCGGCAGAAACCAAGGAAGCGGAAAAACTCGCCAAGACCGCAAGCAAGGGAGCGATCGGCCGCTGGTGGCGCAGATTGCAGTCCGGCCCCAACAAGATCTCGCTCGGCATGGCCATCGTCGCGCTCGGCGTGGTCTACGGCGACATCGGAACATCGCCCCTGTACACCGCGCAGACGTTCCTTTCCGGCCAGGGCGGCATCGCCAACACCGACCGTGAGGCCGTGCTCGGCATGCTGTCGCTGGTGTTCTGGTCGATAACGCTGATCACCACCGTCAAATACGTGCTCATCGCCATGCGTATCGACAACAAGGGCGAAGGCGGCATCTTCGCCCTGTATTCGCTGATTCGCAGGCATGGCGCATGGCTCGCCATCCCCGCCATGCTCGGCGGCGCGGCGTTCCTCGCCGATTCCGTGCTCACCCCGGCCGTGTCGATCAGCTCCGCGGTCGAAGGCCTGAAGACGCTGCCGCCATTGGAGGCGCTGTTCAAGGAAAACGGCAACCTGACGCTGATGATCACCGTGGTCATCATCGTCGTGCTGTTCTCCGTGCAATCGCGCGGCACCGAAAGCATCGGCCGCGTGTTCGGCTCCGTGGTGCTGGTGTGGTTCACGTTCCTCGCCGTGGTCGGCGCGGTGAACCTCTCCGGCGATTGGTCCGTGCTCGCGGCGCTCAACCCCGTGTACGGCGTGAAATTCCTGTTCAGCCCGCACAATGCGGCCGGCATCGCCGTCATGGGCACCGTGTTCCTGTCGACCACCGGCGCCGAGGCGCTGTACTCCGACATGGGACACGTGGGACGCGGCAACATCTACTTCACGTGGCCGTTCATCAAGGTCGCCCTGGTGTTCAACTACTTCGGTCAGGGCGCGTGGATCCTCAAGAACCAGAACAATCCCGAGTACCAGCACATGGAGGGACTGAACCCGTTCTTCCAGATGATGGATCCGAACGTGCGCTATGTGGCCGTCATCCTGTCGGTCACGGCCGGCATCATCGCCTCGCAGGCGCTGATCACCGGCGCGTTCACGATGGTGTCAGAGGCGACCGGCCTCAACTGGATGCCTCATCTTCAGGTGCGGTATCCGGCGCGCACCCGCGGCCAGCTGTACATTCCCGTCATCAACTGGGTACTGTGCGCGGCCACGCTCATCGTGCTGGGCATATTCCGGGATTCCGAGCATATTTCGGCGGCTTACGGCCTTGCGCTGACGATCACGATGATCACCACCACGATCCTGCTGGCGGTGTACATGTGGTACGACCGCAAGCGGGTGCTGGCGGTCGTGTTCACCATCGTGTTCCTCGCCATCCAGCTGATGTTCTTCATCGCGTCGATGGCGAAGTTCCTGCACGGCGGCTGGTTCACGATGCTGCTGACGTTGGCGATCCTGTTCATCATGTACACGTGGAACGAGGGCACGCGTCTGGAACGCGCGCAGCGCCGCCACATGATGCCGAAGGACTTCCTGCCGGCGCTTGACCGCCTGCACGGCGACTTCCGCATCCCGTATTTCGCCGACAACATCGTGTATCTGACCAGCGATTCGGATATGCGACGACTGGATACGGACATCTTCTTCTCGATCTTCGCGGATCATCCCAAGCGCGCCCGTGCGTGGTGGGCGGTGTCGGTGCAGACCACCGACGAACCGTTCACGCGCGAGTACTCCGTGCAGAATTTCGGCACGAGCTACCTGTTCCGAGTGCGTATCCGTCTGGGATTCAAGGTGTCGCAGTCTATTCCGGTGTACCTGCACCAGATCATGCACGACCTGTCGGATTCCGGTGACCTGCCGCAGCAGAAGTCCGTCTACCCGAAGGTGGACGCCGACCCGGAGATCGGCACCATCCGTTACGTGCTGATTCACAAGGACCTGATGCCGGAATCCAAGATCTCCACGCGAGGCGCGATGTCGTTGCAGGCCAAGTACGCGATTCGTCACGTCGCCGGCTCCCCGATCAAATGGTTCGGCCTGGCGCCGTTCAACCCGTTGGTCGAGGTTCAGCCGCTGTTCATCTCCACTCGCCGACCGCCGCGTCTGAAGCGCGTCGCGTTGCGTTCGCGCACGCCGCGCGTCAACGATATCGTGACCGTCAGCAAACCGGAAGAACGGCCGGCTGCGAAACCGACCGCGAAGAACGGTGGCTCGGGCAGCACGAAGGCTGCGTCCGCGGCGAGGGACGGAAGCAAGACGAAGCCTGCGGGCTCGGCGCAGAAGGCCGCCGCTGCGAAGGACGGCGCTGCGAAGGCCTCTGCGAAGCCTGCAGCCGCAGATGCCAAGGGAGGCGCGAAGGTCGACGCGACGAAAAATGATGCCGTGAAGGTCGACGATTCGGCGAAACTCGCTAAGCAGTAGACGCACACGGGCCGCACTGCCGGCTCGCGTGCGCTCCTGATGGACTGATGGACTGCGGAGGCAAACCGCCCATGCGTTACGGCCTGGGTGCCGCGTATTTGCGCCAGCCGCCGCCTCAGTACGGGCGATGGTCGTCGGATGGCGCAGCCATGACAGGACCGTTGCCGGCTGTTCCGTCTGCGCAGTAGTCGCTCTATGCGCCACCGTCGCGGTAGCCGCCCCGCTGGTACTGCCGTTCGGTGCATATCCGGTTATCGCAAGGACGACCTCTACTGTCTGTGACCGGCGAGATGGCATCACGGTCTGCGTTTGGCCGGTCAGCCGGCTGCCGACTTGTCCGGGAAACTTGGTCGAAATGGATATGTGACGCCTGCCAAGTTGTCCGAATCCCCGGCGGATCATACTGCATGGCTGTTCAGCGCTGAAGACAGTGAACAGTTGTCCGGCGATGAGATTGCCTCGTACCTGCTGTCCGGTCTGCTGACGTATGACACCACACAGAACAGATGCGAGATATTGGACACGCAGGCACGTGATTATCAGGTCGCTGAATTATGGATGACGAATGCTGCCGGCTTGCATGAAGACGGCGAGGATGGCCCAGCTGTCGATACTGTGTTTGGCCGCGCAGCTTGTTACGCTGCCATTGGCGTCCATGACGGTTGGATTGCCTGCGCTGGTCGGTTCCGGCGTGAGTCTGCCTCTTGCGACGTTGGCGGCGCTTGTGCCTGCGACGATGATTGCGTGGTCGCTGCCTGGCATGTCTGCGGCTGATGTGGCTGCCGTCAGGAATACGTGGCTGATGGATCGTGCGGCGTTGCTGGTGTTGATCGCGGGAATGATGGCACTGGGTGCGGTGATGATACCGGTATATGGCACGGCCGGGATCGCGCAGGCGCTATCTGTGGGCGGACTTGGCTGCTTCGGGGTGGCCTGTGCGGACTGAGAGTTGGCGCGGCGGCACCTGCCTCATACCTGTTCGTCTGTTGTGCGATTGGCGAGCGGGCAGGTGGACGCTTGTTCTTCTGGCAGTTTCCCCTGATGGCGACGCTTGCCCGTCAATCGGCCGTTTGTGTGGCCGTATTGGTCGTATCGGCATGTGTCTGCCGGGTGCCGGACCGCATGCGCATCGCGGCCGTGCGCACGCTATAAGGAACTCCTATAGCCACGCCCGCTTGTCAGCCGCCGCGGCACGATACAGTACCAAGCATGTGCAGATTACTGGGATACGCGACATCGGGATTCAATCTGAGCCTCAACGACGTCCTGGGCATGCACGAGGTGACGGATTTCCGTGATCTCAGCGAGATTCACAATGACGGTTGGGGTGTCGCGTTGCTGTCGAACCCCACTGAGCTGCCGTTTGCCGCCGGCGAGGTACGCAAGCCCGAGACCGGCACGAAACTGTACAAGAGCACACTGGCCGCCCGCCATGACCCGATTTTCCGTGACTTTGCGGACGACCCCGCACGCGGTGGCCTGTGGCACCTGCGTCTCGCCAGCTCCAACCTGCCGCTGATTCTGGAGAACCAGCAGCCGTTCTTCGCGAACGGGCTGAGCTTCATCCACAACGGCGACATCTCCGACGACCGCGGCATCAACATCGTGCTCAACCGTGCGTACCCGATCAATCAGGGTGCGTTCCTGTCGACCGGCGGCCGTTCCGACTCCGCGATCTTCTTCTCGGTCATCCTCGAATACATCGCGTTCGGCTTCGCGCTGGACGAGGCCGTGGCGCAGGCGGTACGCCAGCTGCGTCAGGCGTACCCCAAGTCCAGCTACAACTGCATGATCCAAAGCCAGGACCAGCTCGTGGCTTTGTGCGCCGCCGGCCGCGAGAAGACGTCGCCGCGCATCGTCGAGATTTACGACGAGTACGGCAAGGGCGAGAAGGCTCACGATTACCGTGTGATGAGGTACCGTGACGTGCCGGACCGTGACGGCAAGCCGTCCGGTGTGGTCGTGGCGAGTTCCGGCTTCGAGCAGAACGAGTCCGATGGCTGGAAGGTGCTGGAGAACGATCAGATGATCGTGGCGTCCAACCGTACCGGCGAATACCACGTGCGCTCCATCTGAGAGGCGTCTACCGGGCGATTGATGGCACCTGGCATCTGTAACTTGCTCGCAACGCTCTCCTCTTTTCCTCCTCGCCGGCGCGACACGCCCGGATTGCGCAGCACAATCGACGTCGCTGTTTATGATGAAGGCCGGAAAATGGCTGATCTGTGGAAATGCACCTTGCGATTGTGCGATGTTATCGGCGTGTCGCGATGGCTACAATGAGCCGTATGACCGGTTATATCCCCACACTCGACCAGATTGACGAGCTGCACAAGAAAATCGCCCCTTCCCAGGCCGCCTATGACCTGGTGCACACGCATTGCGTTGTCGTGGCGACCATCGCCCGTCAGCTCGCCCGCCATCAGAACGCGCTGTTCACCAACAAGCTGGGCCAGGGCAGCGGCAACGCGCTTGACGATTCCGCCGGGGCAGCTGAACAAGCCGACCTGCCGTCAGACGGCATCACCGGTGGCCGTGTGCCGAAACGCCTGATCGACGAGCATCTGGCGACGATCGGCGGCCTGCTGCACGACATCGGCACGTATCGCGTGCTCAAGCATGACGGCAGTGATGGCGAACCGCTGCAATTCGACGGGAAACGTTACATCCTACATGGCCTGCTCGGCTACGAGTACTTGCTGGAGCAGGGCGTGGACGAGTCCATCGCCCAGTTCGCGCGCAATCATACTGGGGTCGGCCTGACCCAGCAGATGGTCATCGCGCAGAACCTGCCGCTGCCTCCGGTCGATTACATGCCGGTCAATCTGGAACAGGAAATCGTGATGGTCGCCGACAAATACAACAGCAAGTCGATACCGCCGAAGTTCCTGACCGCGCAAGCCTACGCCAAGCGTGCGGAGCGCTATGGGGAGGCGAACAAGCGGCGCTGGCTGGATCTGGTCGACCAGTACGGCGTCCCCGACGTGCCGGCCCTGGCCGCGAGGTTCCGCATGCGCATGATCTAGGTGGAATCAATGCGCCCCCGCTGGGTGGATAGCCCGGTGGACTGCCCACCCAGCGAGGGCGCATCAGATGAGGCCGTTTATAGCTTGATGATGGTTTCGGCTATGTTGGCAACGGCTTCTGATTCGGTGAGGATGATCACGCAGCGTTTGGGGTCGCCGTGGGTGAGCGACGTGAGCAGCTGCAGGATCTCCACGCTGTCGTCATCGTTCAGCCCGCCCGTGGGCTCGTCGGCGATCAGCACCTCGGCCTCGCAGGCGATGGCGCGCGCGATCGCCACGCGACGCTGCTCCACCACGTCCAGCTTGCCAACCGGAGCGTTCGGGGTATCCACATCGAAATGGACCTTGTGCAGCAGCTCGCGTGCGATCACCGGCTTCGGCTTGAGGAACGTGCGCCCGGAGGCATCCATCGCGTACACCAGGTTGCGTTCGGCGCTCATGTCGTCTCGTACCGCATACTGCTGCGGCACCAGTCCCAGTCGATGTCCACGGACTTCGCCGGGCTCAAGCTCCAGCAGGTTCGCGCTTTTGTTCATCACATTGCCGTCATGCGGCCGGATGATGCCGCTCATCACGCCCATCAGGGTCTCGTGCAGCACGCGGTCGTTGTCTGGCAGCAGCACCGAGTACACATGCCCGGCGTAGAACGCCTGGTTCATGCGGTCGAGCACGTGACGGCCGGACTTCTTGTCGGTCACTGTGACCTTGTTCATCGAGAACGTCGGGTAGGACTTGAGACGGATGCTGTCCGCCTTGCTGCGCTTGAGCTCCTTGTCGATGCGCGATGACAGGCGCATTGCAGGGTCGACGCTGGCCGATGCCACGGTGACCCTGCCGGCCCTGGTCTTCTTCTGGCCATCACCGGCCGTCTTGCCCCCGGTGCTCAGCTTGAGTGTTTCGTTGACCTTGCTGGCGTTGGCCGCTGCCACATCCAAGTTCTCGTCGGCGGTGTCCGCCGCCGTGGTGCCGGTATCAGCATCGCCGGTATCGGCACTGGTGTTATCGGCGGTGTTGTCGGCGCTGACCGGCTCCTGCGCGGCGGCATCCTGCGTATCATCTCCGGGATTCTCGTCGTCGGCCGGTGCCTCCTCGGCGGAGCCATCCGTCGCGACCGTCGTATCGGCTTCCGCGGTAGTGTCGATTTCCGCGTCGGCAGCGTCGATCACGATGGCGTCGGAGTCGTCACCGTCGTCGTCGAAGACGATGGAGAACTGCACGCTGTCCGGTACCGTCGTCGAATCGCTCGCTCCGGCGGCATCCGGGGATTCGGTTGCCGTGTCGGCCGTGGCGTCGGCTGCCGCGTCTGATTCGACCGCCGTGTTCTCGCCTTCGGGACCGGTCAGTGTGACGTCGTCCTCGTTCATGTCGTCCGCCTTATTCGTGTTCGTGTCGTTCATGCCTGCTCCTGTGCCGATTCCGCCGTATCGTCGGCGTCTGCCGTATCACTGTCGTTCGCTGCGTTGTCGCTTGTTGCGGTGTCGTCCGTCCCGCCGTCATCCACGACCTCGACCTCATTCGAGGAACGGGCCGCAAACAGCGTCCTGACACGGAACAGCAGCACACGGATCATGGCGATCACCATCAGGACCACAATCGTGCCGAGACCGCTCCAGATGACAGTCCAGATCAGGTTGCCCGGCACACTGACCGCATTGCCGTCGGCGAGCTTCGTGGCCAGCGGCTTGACCGCGAACGCGCCGACGACCATGCCTACGGCGAATCCGACAAGGTTCAGCAACAGCGTCTCCAGCATGAACTGCCAGGCGATACGCCCACGCGAGACGCCGATGACGATCTGGTTGCCGATTTCACGCCGGCGGCCGACCAGCAGGCTCGATCCCCACGAAAGCAGCAACAGTACCGCGCCCACAATCCAGAGGGCGGCGAGCATAGGCTTCATCGAGCTCGCCAGGGAGCGCAGCGGCGCGATCTGCTTCTCGTGCTCGATTAGCGTCGGCGAGGTGAGCTCATGGTTCGCGGGCAGCTTTGCCTTCTTGATGACTTTCTCGAACTTCCGATAGGTCGACATGCTGTCGAGCAGGAACGAGATGTTCAGGTCGGGAATCAGCCAGCCTTTGCCGTCGGCCGCATACAGGCCGTCCATCGCGAAGGTGTAGTACGCGGTGTAGATGACGTTGTCGCGGTTGTCCTTGGCGAGCTTGGCGTCCGAACCCTGCCCCGCGGCGGCCGGCTCCGTGTACTCGTAAATGCCGCGGACGGTCTGCTCGATGGTCTTCTTCGCGTCGTTCGGGAACGCGACGGTGAACTTGTCGCCTACGTCCAGGCCGTTCTTCTTCGCGAACGCCTGTGAAATCAGCACGCCTGTCTTCGACTGGCTCGAGTAGTCCAGTTGCTTGCCCTTGACGATCTTGTACCGGCCGAGCTCGTTCTCATGCGCGGCCTCCAGCGAAGAGAAGCTGCGGTACAGCATCTCGCCGCCGGTCTTGTCGGCGCTCTGGTCGTCGGTGCCGGCGATGGCCTTGACGTCGCCGCTCTGCCGCACCGGCACGGTGATGGTGAGCGCATAGCTGTACGTCAGGCCGGCGGCCTGCAGCGCAGACGCGTAGTTGTCGTATGCGTCGAACGCCAGGTAGTTCTTCGTATAGGAAGAATCGGCGCCGTTGTAGGTTGCCTTGGTCTTCGCATCCGGGCGGATGACGGCGCTGACCAGCTGGGGGTTGTAGCCATCGGTGGCCGATTCATCGGCGTGCAGGACGGAGAAACCGAACAATGTCCCGAATGTGACGATGATGGCGATGAACATGGTCAACAGCGTGCGCCATTTGCGGCGGACTATGGATGACCATGCGTTCTTGAGAACGAACATGCGTGTACTTCTCCAGTTCTTCCCAGCGGGGGCTGCGATCATGGCAACCGTGCGCCCGCGTTTTCGTGACAGTGGCCGGGACGCCACCCGAAGAACCCCGAAAGGCCCCGTAAAGCACGGCATCCCGTAGGCAACACTATGGTCGCGTTATGTGTATGTTATCTTGCTCCATACTGTTATACCCCTCAATGAAGTCTGAAAGCAGTCTGACAAGGTCGCGGGTGTTGTGCCGGGCCATCCTTCCGGTCCCGGGTAATGGTGAAAAAAACGTCGAAATACAACGGTTCAGAAAGAAGACTTAGCGTGCGGTAAGCATCGCACGGTATCATCTGAGGTTGTATTACGTAGCGTCGAGAGCCGGTTCGCCCGAAAAGACGGTGTGACGGCAGACCATCGAACCCGACGGAACGATAACGGTCGTCGCGTGGAACGACGGACGCGACAAAACGGAATGTAACACGAAGCAAACGAGGTTAACCCATGCGCCGATCCCCCCAGCACATCGGACGAAAAGGACATCAATTCCTGTCTCAAGCGCTGCGTCCGCGGCGCATCGTGCTGTATGTGGTGTTCGTGCTACTGGGAGCCGTGTTGTCGGTCGTCGGCATCTACGGAATCTCCGCGCTCAAACTGTACACGGAGGCGAACCGCTTCATCTCCGCTTCCGAAAACCTCGCCAACACCGCGCTCGGCTGCGGTGGCGGAGGTAACATCGGCACGTCCGCACGTGAGATGGTGACGTCCACGCGGGCGCTGCGCGACGAACTGGACAAGCCGCAGTGGACGTTCCTGCGCGACCATACGGCGTACGGGAACGACATCACCGCCGCGCGCACGATGCTGGACGCCATGGGAAACCTGGTGGACGGGCCGTTCACCGATTTGATGGACCTGAGCAAGCAGCTGTCCGGCTTCTCCATGAAAGACAAATCCGTCGACCTGAGCGCGGTGACGGCCATGCCGGGCATCGTCAAGCAGGCCCGAGCCGACATCAAAGTCGAGACGCGGCGGCTGGAGAAGCTGGCGCCTCCGAAGAGCTCGAGCATCGCCTCCATGGTGAAGACCGGCGTCTCCGGCCTGAAATCCGTGGACAAGATGCTCAACGAATACGACGAGCTGATCAACCTGCTGCCACAGCTGCTGGGCGAGAACGGTGAGCGCACGTACCTGGTCGCGATCTACAATCCGGCCGAGCTGCGGTCCGGCGGCGGCATGGTCGGCAACATCGCGCCGGTGACCGCCGACCACGGCAAGGTCACGATCGGCGACTTCATCGCCACCACCGACATCACCTACGGAACGCAGCCGTACGATGCCGAGAACGTCAAGGAAGCCGCGGTGTTCGGCGACCAGGTGTGGAAATACCCACAGACGACCACCGTCAACCCGAACTTCCAGCGGGCTGCGGTCACATTGAAGAACATGTGGCTCGCGCAGCCGGGCAACGAGAACCAGGAGATCGCCGGTGTGTTCGCGCTTGACCCCGTGTTCCTGCAGTCGCTGATCGGTGCGACGGGATCGGTCAAGCTCAGCGACGGCAAGGTACTGGACGGCACGAACACGGTCAAGTTCTTCCTCAACGAGCTGTACGTGGACCACCCGATCTACAAGGAGCAGAACGCCTACACCAACAAGGCGTCGAAGACGATCATGACCCACGTGTTCTCGGGCGTGGGCACGTCGACGCTGTCGCCGATGCTCAAGGCGCTGCGGCAGACGTCCGCGAACGGCCATTTCAAGCTGTGGATGGCGCAGGAGGAGGAGCTGGCGGCGCTCGTCCAGACCAAGGTCTTCGACGCGAACGTCGCGGGCATGATTCCCGGCAGTGTGGAACAGCCGAAGGCCGGCGTCTACGTGACCGAGGCGAAGCCCAGCAAGCTCAGCTGGTATCTTGAGCCGAGCATCACCGTCAAGAAGACGTGCGGCAGCGATTTCGCCGCGAACTCGTACCGCATCAGCGACGAAGTGGATGCGCCCGCCCGAGCCACCAACCCCATGACCATCGCGAACGCCGGCCTCGGCGACGAATACACGGTGACGGTACGGTTGAAGAACACGATGACCGAGGAGCAGGCGAAGTCATTGCCGGCGTTCATTACCGGCAATACGGAGAAGGGCACGATGCAGCCGCGACTGTTCCTGATGGCGCCCGAAGGCGGCGCGATCACGTCGCTCGCCTACGAATCCGGCGAAATGGTGTCGAATGGCACCGTGGAGGACCGCCAGTTCATCAACCTGCGTCTGACCCAGGGCATCAAGCCGGGTGAGACGGTGACCATCGCGTTCACCGTGCGGGCGGCGGAGAAGGCGAAGTCGACGCTGGACGTCGTCACCACGCCGATTATCAACGAGAAGGGCATCTACACGGGCACCAACGGCAAGGTCACCGACACGTGCGGCGCTGATGTGCCGGATGCGGTGGAGGACCAGTGGGCGGGAACTGGCAGCGACGGTTCCGCGAACGGTGACGGCAGCTCGAACGGCACCGACGGCACCGACGGTGGTAAATCCTCCGGCAAGACCTCATCGAAGCCCGCCGACGAGAACAAGAACTCCGCCGACTCCTCCAATGGAGGTGCGCTGGACAAGCTCAGCAGCATCAAGGATGGCCTGAGCTGTCCGGTGGATCTGAAGAAATTCATGTAGCCACGGACGGCCGCGCGGGCACAGCTGTGCGTGTCCGCGCGGACACCTTACGTAGGATGACGGTTGCTGGCGAACTCGCGGATTTCGTCGCGGGTCGAATCCTTCGACCCGTCGTCCACGAACAGGAAGCGATAGTCGATGCGATCGTCATCGTCCGGTGCCAGCTGGGCGTTCTCAGAGAGCGTGGTGAGCCGGGCGAACAGCATCGGCAGCGACTCCTCCTCGTTGTAACAGGGTATGAGAATCGTCACGGTGCGTTTGTTTTCGTTCATTGTCTCTTCCCTTTGATGCCTGAGCTGGTGCGACGGCCTGCGGCATGTGATCGACTTCCGCTAGCCATGATAGTGGATGTTGTTTATGCGCGTGGTGTTCCATTCTGGCATTTTCGTATGGTTTCACCGGTCTGATGGCCGGGCTTGCCGGTTCCGCCGGCAATGTGGACAACTGTGGATAAGGGGTGAGTTATCCACTTATCCACAGATTTTCGAGGGTGGGTGGCGCCGGGAGCCTTGGGTGTGCCATGGTGTGCCTATGCGCGAGGACGCGGAGGGACCGTGACGGCAGTGGCGCATACGAAAAGGAGCGATCATGGCGACATCATTCTCGATGGATACCATCGGATTTCTGCAGGCTATCAACAAGTTGGAGCGGCGATTCGAGGAACTCGTCTCTCCGGAGACTATGCGCAAGGTGTGCGAAGACTATGACAGGGACGGCACGCCCACGCCATGGGATCACCGGCTGTACGCGCTGGCGCGCGACGTATTCGCGTGCGGCAGTTGGACGACGAACCTGTGCGCGGCGGCGATGTCATTCAACGGGCGGCTGGTGGGCGAGTGCCGGAGGTTTCTTCACGGCTGCTCCGAAACGGTGCGCAAGTACGGCATCTCGGTGTGGCTGTACGAGCTGCTGAACGATTCCACGCTGGCTCTGTTTCGCGACGACCCGTCCGATTACATGCCGTCGCTGATTCGTATGACGACCGTCGAGGAACTGATGCGACGGCCTCGCGGCAGGAAGCGGTTCGGCAACCGCAAGCAGCGCGGGCTCGCCATGGAGGAGCATTCGACGCAGATGCACCGGCTGGCGGCATACACCCTGCTCAATTGGGGTGCCGATGAGCGGCGCAGCCTCGACATCGCTCGGATGCTGCTGCTGTACCCCGGCATCGGCATGTGCATGCTGCGCGAGGACGGAGACGTGTTGCGCTTCGGTGCGGCGCCGGACATGCGGTATCGGCGCGTGGTCGACTATCTGCACGAGCGGCGGGCGCAGGCCGATGCGGAATACGAGCTGCATGGCAATCAGTGGATGAGTGAGTATATGGGTCGTCATGACGATGAGGAACCGGCTGTCGGAGAGATTGCGACGGCAGATCGCGACGCGGGCGGATGCTCGTCGAAGCGAGATGGCGTTCGCGGATATGCCGAGGTGGGCGACGAGTCGCTGTGCGACTGCGAGAGCTGCGCCCGCATCGACATGGAGGATAGGCTGGATCTGCTGAAATGCGAGCGGCGATACATGTACGATGTCGTCCGGCTGATTGATGCATACGAGAAGATGTGGGACGATGAACCAATAGATGTCGATGACCGCATGCTCGCGCTGGAACACAATCGGGATGTGCCGGGAGAACCACTATGGCAGGATGTGGCGTTCCTGAACGATCTGGCATACTCGCTGATGGGCGACGTGATGGCCCATGACCTTATCCTCGGATTCGAGCGGCGAGACCGCAAGCGGTTCGACCGAGGCGTCGAGCAGCTGGAACTGCTTACGGAGACGCTCGTCCGGTTCGGTCTGCTGTCATTGCCGATAATCGCGTTCATGAACGGATTCGATGAATTCTCACGGGGACTTGATGACGACTACGCGACGGACGGCACGCTTTACAGTACGTCCGATGCGGACATACAGCGTCTCACACGCCGCATGCAGAAACGTCTCGACAAGCTGAGCGAGGAGGAAATGAACGCGAAGGCACATTTGGGCGAGTCCTTGGCGAACATCGTATTGGCACGGTTCCCGGATGAGCGCCTGGCGCGGGGGTGCGCTTTGGCGTTGTTCCGCGGCAATCCGGATCAATATGATGAGGTCGTGGAATCGATGCTGATGCGCCCTGATGACGATCCCGGTGACATGGGCCCCGGCGACGGTGATGATGCGCCCCTTGGCGATGTTCCCAATGACGACGTGCTCAGGAAGCTCGACTTCGATGTCGAGGAACTGGACGACGACCTGGAGCTGGCGATGGCCGTTGACCTGTGATTGCGGGGTCTCGGGCCGCGGGGCTGGGCGTCATCGCGAGATTAAGGTACACCCGGCATCGTGCTCCACGTATGGGTGCACGCTGCCGGGCGGCGACGTGAGTAGGCGACTCAGTACGGGTGGCTCAGTGCAGGTAGTCGGCGGCGTTCGTCGGGCTGGACGGCACGGCGTGGCCCTCCGTCACCGTGCCCAGGCCGGACAGGTATGCCTCGCGGCCGGATTCGATGGCGTGCTTGAACGCGCGGGCCATCAGCGGGATGTTGCCGGCGCTCGCGATGGCCGTGTACGCCATCACCGCGTCCGCGCCCATCTCCATGGCCTCGGCGGCCTGGCTGGGACGCCCGATGCCCGCGTCGATGATCACCGGCACGTGCGTGTTCGCGATGATAACCTCGATGAAGTCGCGCATGCGCAGTCCCTTGTTGGAGCCGATAAGCGAGCCGAGCGGCATCACGCAGGCGGCGCCGGCCTCCTCAAGCCGCTTGGCCGCGATCGGATCGGGGAACATGTACGGCATCACCACGAAGCCCTCCTTGGCGAGCATCTCGGTGGCGCGAATCGTCTCCTCGTTGTCGGGCAGCAGGTACTTCGTCTCGTGCTCGATCTCGACCTTGACGAAGTCCGTCTGGCAGACCTCGCGGGCGAGACGCGCAATGCGCACGGCCTCCTCCGCGTTACGCGCGCCGGACGTGTTCGGCAGCATCGTGATGCCCTTGGGGATGTAGTCGAGCAGGTTGTTCTCGGTCGTGCGGCAGCGACGCAACGCCATCGTCACGATCTGCGTGCCGGCGTTCTCTATGGTCGCCTTGATGAGGTTCAGGTCGTAGCGCCCCGAGCCGAGGATGAAGCGGCTGGTGAACTTGTGCCCGCCGAGCACCAGCGGGTCGGCGTCGCCGGTCGCGATGTCGTCGTAGGCGTGCGCGTCCGGTTCGGGGAGCAGCGCGGTGTTCGTCGCCGTGCCGATGAGTTCGTCGAGCACCGGGTCGTCCGATTGGGCGGCCGGTGTGGTTGATGCGATGGTCATGATGGTACCTTTCTTTGAGGTATATGACGCTTGATGCGTGCGGTATTCGGGTCGGAGTGCGGTTCGCTGGCCGGCATCGGCATGAGCCCGTGCCGATGCCTTGCCGCGTGTTTGCCGGGCTCTCAGCCGCCCTGCACGAACGTGACGATTTCGACGGTGTCGGTGCCGCTCAGCATGGTCTGTGCGCGCTTGTCGCGCGGCACGATGGCACCGTTCACCTCGACCGCCACGCGTCCCGCGTTAAGGCCCTTGCGCGCGATGAGCTCGTCGACGCTGAGCGGCGTGGCGATGTCCTCCTGCTGCCCGTTGATGATCATGTGTCCCTCCTCGGTCGCTGGCGTGATTCCCATATCGGCGACATTGCACTGCCGGCCGTTGCCGGTCGATCTCCGATCGGGCACGCCGGCGTCCGCCGATATGAAAAACGGGTCGCTGGAGCAAGCCGTACCCTGTGAGGTGGTGCGCCCCTCCATGACCCGAATCATGCGTTTTTTCGTTATGCCTGTTCTGTTATATGCCGGGATGCCCGGTGCGTTTGGCTGGGAACCGTCCGCCATCGGTTGGCGGATGCCGATTGTTGCTGCGCTGCGACTGGACAACTCGTCCCTACGGCGGCATTACCCGCATCAAGTTGACGGTCGAAGCGTCGCTTCCTCTCAGCCTTGCGGCTCCCGTTCGGTTGCGCCTTCATCATAGCCCAGACCGCGTGACATCGCGCCCGGCCGCAGGGCTTCGCGGCCTTTCAAAATCCCTCGAATTGGTTATGATTGTCGTAACGAAGAGACAGGGGATGATGATGGCCAGATGCGCTCGATGCGGTAATGAAATTCCAGCGGGATCGGCGTTCTGCACATACTGCGGCATTCCGGTCGCAAGCGGTGCCGCCGCAGCGCCCGGTAGCGGGGCGCAGATGCCTCAACCTGGTACAGCCGCGTCCGGCTTCGCTCCGAACACAGTACCCGGTACGGGGACGTTGCCGCCTGTCCCGCAGCCAGCGGGCCCCGCGGATAACGGCGGCAGCGCACCCCAAGGTCAGCCCGGGTCGCAATCCCAACCCGGCAAGAAGCCACCACTTACGCCCGCGCAACGCAAGAAGCGCAAGATCATCATCGCCATCATCGCGGCCATCGTCGTCGTGGCGATCGTCGTCGGCGGAGTTGCCGCATTCCTCATCCTTCACGGCAAGAAGAACGCGGCCGCGGGCCCCGTACAGACCAGCGACACGACTGATGCAACGCCGAAGAAAACGCAAAAGCAATCCCCGACGCAGATCGAAGGCAAAAAGCGGTCAGCGAAGTCACCATGACCAACTTCGTCTGCAACTACGACACCTCCGACTGGGGGTGGGACGGCGGCGCAGTGCTTTCCGACGTAATGCCCTGCGCCAACGGCGATGCGAGCTCCAGCAGCGATTCCCGACTATGGCAGTTCCAGCCAATCCGCCGATGACGGGCAATATGCGTTCGGCGTCTGGACGCCGGCAATGGACGAATCGAAGGTGATCTACTTCTCGGCTCTGAAATCCGGGGAGAAGATGTACTCCGATCCGGTCGTCGCCGCCACATACGGTCCCAACCCGGCCGTGTTCGTGATCTACGCGGTCAAGACCAAGGCGGTCGGCACCACGCCGGAAACCGTGCACCTGTTCGCCCATCAGGTCGATTTGAAATCCGGCGAATTGTCCGATCGTATCGATCTGCGCACCGAGGAAGACAATCTGATCAACCTGCAGCAGGATTACGAATTCGATGTGCTCGCGCAATCCAACAATCGCGTCGCCATCGAGAAAAGCTGGAAGACGACAGAGAAGAGGACTGTCAACGACGATCAGCGTGAGGTCGAAATCGGCCACAAGCAGATCATGGGATTGAGCGGCGGCGCGAAGCAGGCCGAGACCTTGCAGACGTTCAAGGACAGCGTGAGCATCAGCAAGGACAGCGGCGGATACCAGTCGTTGAACACTACTGAAGTCGATGTGGACGATTACCACGTGTTCGACACATATGTGGTCAAGGACAGCGCATACCACCTGTATTCCATCGACAGCAACAAGGAAATCGTGAAGCTTCCTTCGGACTACTGCTCGCCTGGCGACACCTACCGATGCGACTTGCAGGGCCTGTATCGGTTCGGCGCGAATCAGTACGTGCTCAATCCCTCTGAAAGCTATAACGGCAACAAGCTGCTGATTCTGGATGCAGGCACGGGCAAGACCAAAAAAGTCACCGACCTGCTGAACATCAACACGAAGGATGACCAGTACGTGAACTTCACGGACTTCGGCCAGTTCTCGGACGGTTCCCTGTATTTCCAGTGGGATGAGTCGAGCGACAGCAAGCGTGTGTTTATCCTCTCGCGCGACCTGAAGGTCACCGAGGTGCTGGACGGCGGGCGGTGGGCCCGCCTGATGCTGAACTCCGGTGAGTTCGAAGGAGCCAACTATCTGCTGAAGCAGTTCTACGTCAAAACCACGGACGAGAACATCATCGTCGACGAGAAGGGCGAGACGGTCGGCAGCTACACGTTGACCCCGTCGGGCGATGACGCGGACGACTACGACCATACGGCCGTGGACTGGATTATGTGGAGGGATGGCTCCGAGAACACGGTGACGGTCACGCGCGGGCAGGCGCCCGGCGAGCCGGCCCCGGACTCGTCCGACGGCAGCGGGTCGAGCAGCGGCGACGGCAGCGCCGGTGAAAGCAGCTCCGGCGACTGACCACGCGCCGGGCGGTGCCGCCCTCATGACCCACCTCCATACTCTCTGAACGGTAGCTGCACGGCCGGAAACATCGGCATGACATTATGGCGTTGTCTGGTGGCAATCCTGTGACTATCACTTTCCTTCACATAAACGGTGTCACAATGAAAGGTATGACTTGCAGGAACGACAAAACTGGGGAAGCCACGGTCGAGCACACCTGTGATGCCCGTGCGGTGTTCGACAAGCTCGCCATCATCGTGGTGACATATAAGCGCCAGCAGTTGCTGGAGGAACTCCTGGCCTCATTCGCGCAGCTGACGGTCGCGCCATGGCGCATCGTCATCGTCGACAACGAACACTCCGACGAGACGCAGGACATGGTCGACGAATTCCGGGAGAAGGCCGACGGTCTGTGGGGGACGACGGACGCCGACCGCAAAGGTGGCACGAGCCGTGTGGTGTACGCTCCGCAAACCGACAATCTTGGCGGTGCCGGTGGGTTTTCCGTCGGAGTAAAAGTCGCGTACGATCTCGGGGCGGAATGGTTCTGGGTGATGGACGACGACGTCGCCGTACTGCCTGACGGCATCGAGAAGCTCGCGAAATGGGGTCGCGACCATGACGTGATCCAGGGCGGCAAGCTCGATTTCGACGGCGGGCCGTTCTACTGGCAGTACAACTTCATCGTGCCGCTGGGCATCCCGAACCCGATCGCGCCGGCCGCATTCGGCTCCGCCGGGTACCGCGTGATGAACACGCTGTGCTTCGAGGGCGGGCTGTTCCGCAGGCGCATCGTGGAGAAGATCGGGCTCCCCGACCCGCGGTTCTTCATCTACTGGGACGACACGATGTACGGGTATCTGGCCAGCAAGGTCACCAACTCGATTGTGGTGCCCGACGTGGTGATGCGGCGCACGCGCGACATCAGCAACTGGGACATCGCCGGATTGCGGCAGCTGAACTCCACCTCGGACATGAACCGGTACCACATCCTGCGCAACCGCGGGTACATGGCCCGGTACTTCATGGTGCACGGCGACTACCGGCCAGTGCTGTTCGCCCTGGGAACGGCCGCCACGGTGGCGAAAGAGGTTATTCGCCTGGTCGCGGTCGACCGCGAGCACGTGCGCACCGGGCTGGTGCAGATCGCCAAGGGATGGCGGGACTCGCACAAGCTGATGCACGACCCGAAGTGGCGGGCGGGGGCCGCCCGGGGGGGGGGCCAACGCGGAACTCATCG
>OAWU01000257.1_pt1 | contig 39422 bp, 57 predicted proteins | sample 1477041 | NCBI WGS metagenome assembly OAWU01 (sample SAMEA2580266, study PRJEB22360) | human gut metagenome | biome: human gut; feature: human-associated habitat; material: faeces | place: Denmark | collected 2008/2010
TATGACCCCGGTGAGATTCGAACTCACCTCTACGGTTTAGGAGACCAAATCGTTTGATTTTACGTAATTTTCTATGTTTTTAAGTGCCCGAGATACGGCACTTTTTCTTTTATTTGAATTTATTCTATTTTAAGTTTGGGGGTCACAGCGGGGGGTCAGTTGATAATTACTTTGTAGTTTCATTTTCTACTATACTATACATCTAATTTTGTTATAATTATTTCAGCGACTATTGCCTCCCCTTGAAAGGAGGTGAGTTCGTTGAAGGAATTTCTAACTTTAGTTGTAGCTCCAATTCTTGTGGAAATAGTGAAATCACTGTTCGATCACTGGCTGGATGATTGGCATCACAACAAAAAACACTAATAGTCGCACTTCCACCCTCAACGTTTGATAGGTTGCGTCAAGCGATAAAAAAAAGCATTACCTTTTGTGACGACTAGGTAATGCTTTTTGAGTTCATTGAATTTTAGAATTTCTAACTTGTTGCAAGTTAAGTATAACATGTTGTAAGTAAAATTGTAACAAGAAAACATAGTTAAAATAATAGAAAATTTATTGCATGCAAAAAGCCACTCCAGAGAAAAATCTCCAGAGTGGCTTTTAACTTATATTAACTTGCTTATTTAAAAGTACCCCATGCTTCATTGCCTGCACGACATACCAAGTAACCATAGCCATTTGAACGTGGTTGTCTAATCCAAACATAACCACCATGACGGCTATAGCCGTCATACTTAACTTCTGTATTAGCCGGTAATTGAGCAATAATTTTAGAACTAGTTCTAGCGCCATATCTAAGATTGATTGCTCCGCCAGTTACGAACGTGCCCTTTTCAGAGTACCAAACATCACCAAGATCATCAGTCCATTTCTTAACTTCTGGGCGTGGCTTAGTTTCTGCAGTTGTAGGTTGTGATACGGGTCTATCATCAGCATTAGGTTTAGCTAACTTTTGCCAGCCAGCCTTGTCAGTGTTAACCACGTTTCTATCCATATCTCCACCTGTGAATTGCCAGATAGTATAGGTTGACCAAGGCGCAATGCTAAATTTAACGTTTGGCAAAGTCCAAGAGTTCCAATCCATCGTTGCATACCAAGCAACCCATAAACCACAATCCTTAGCGCAATTGGCAACTTGATTAATTGCTGATTGTTGGATATAAATTAAACACCATACACCAGTTAATTCGTGATATCTATCCACGAATTTCCTGCACCAATTAAGATCTTTACCAAACATAGGATTTTGATATTCTTCCCAATCAAGGGCAGGCACAGCTTCTCCAACATAATTCTTAGTTTGCTTATAGAAATAATCTGCTTCTGCAACTGGATCTCCACCACCCGCATAGTGATAAACCCCAAGCAATTTACCAACTTTTTTAGCTGCTTGATAATCTTTATCGCATTCAGGATTTACGTAGTAAGTTCCTTGTGTTGCCTTAACCATAGTGATATCAGTACCAGCTTGAGTTGCAAAGTTCCGTGGGCTACCACTATATACATCAACCATTTTAAGCATTTTTTTGTCCTCCTACTTCTTTACTTCTTTCAATTCACCAACAATGGTCTTACTTTCCAATTGTTTGGCTGCATCGTCTTCCTTAGTCAGTGTTTGCATACTATCAACAAAGTTTTTCGTTTGCTTCGTCGTAGTAACCGACTTCTCAATCTCGCCTTTGATATAAGCTGTTGAGGGATGCGGTAAGTGTGCCAAATCTAAAATAGCGATTAAGTAATTAAAAGCTGCTAACAGCTTGTCCTTACCTGAACCGCCCTCTTTTTCAGTTTGATATACGATTGCCTTTGCTGAATTAGCAATCATTTTTTCAGCTTTAGCTAGTGCATCGCCTTGCATAGCTTTCTTATCAATAGCAATCTTATTTTTTGAATAAACATAAAAAATTATTGTTACCGCTACTGATAAAACAACGATAACTGAATCAGCAATTAAACCTGCATTCATCTTTTGTCCTCTTTTTCTTTAAAATCATCTATCGTGTTTTCTAACCGTTTAACCTTCTTGCGCAACTTGTCATTTTCTGCATCAATTTCATCAAATGCTTTCTCACTTTCAAGCCACCGATTTCTATATAAGTCACGGTCAGCCCTCAGTTCTTCTTTATCATCTTTTGAAACTTCATGACTTGTTTTGCGTAAAGCGTTCCAAGCAGTAAGTCCTGCAACAAAACCAGAAAAAAGAAGTGCTATTTCACGGATTAAATTAGCCCAGTCTTGCACTTCTTATCACCTACTTTCGTCGTTTCACTGTCTTAGAAAATACTGCTAAATATTGGATTACTAGTAGCCACCCGATTAGTGCAATAATTGAAAGCAATCTGCTATAGTCGTGCATGACCAAAACATGCCCCAGTTGCAATACTGTTAACATCATCAAAAAGAATGCTGAACAAGCTAGTAACACGGCATTAGCAAGTTGACTTCTTCCACCAGCAAAAACAAATGCAATTAAGCCAATACCAACTATGATTGCAAAGGCATCGACTAAGTCATTATTGAAGAGCCATTGCCATTCTGGTGGCCAATAAAAAAAGGAATCGTTCACTAAAAGAACAATTCCAAAAGCTGTAAGCAAACTTCCCAAAATCAAATGAAGTAAATTAAGTTTAGCCGTTTGCCACAGTATTTTGATCTCCTGCAACATAATCATCACCCGTAATTCTCTTATATCCATCTGCATCAAATGTTCCTTGCTGAACAAATCCCGCAATTGTGTTGTCTGTGAAATACCCATTGTCTAGAGATGATTTACATAAACTTTCAAGGTTTGAATAGATAGAACTGAAATCAAAAACAAACATTATTCAGCACCTTCTTTTTTCTTAGTTTCATCAGCTGCATTTGGTTTGTCTGATGTGTCTGTCGTGTTTACTGACTTGGAAAGTTGCTGCACCATTGGCACAAGTTGAGCAAGAACTGCTGTAGTTTGTGCTTGTCCCTTTTGTACGCCACTTAAAGCTTGAACGATTTTATCATTATTTTGAGCATCTTTAATCTTAGCTGCTTCGTAGTTTTCCATTTTCTTTTGCATAGCTGCATTACTTGCTTGCAACTTAGCAATTAAAGCTGGCTGAGATTTATCACTGTTTTCAATCCAACTATGAGAGTCATCGTCCCAAACTGCATCAATTAAATCCTCACTAGGCTTTTCTGCATGCCAGCGGTAAGGCAAGTCTACAGGACTAAGCTCTCCTGGATAAGGAATTTCCAAGTGATGAAGAGCTGTAATTGGACTAGTTGGATCAGAGAAGTAATAAAAGCTGATTTTTCCATCAGCAACGACTTGTTTTAATAAATCTAAAAAGTTTTCTGCTTCCATAATTTTCCTCCATAAAAAAATCCTTAGTTAAACTAAGGATTAAACATTTTTATTCAAATATTGATGCCATTGACCCCAATTTGTCGGGCTAGAAGACTTTCGTCCATACATATTGTCGCCTTCGTAAAGTGTTTGATACACAGTATTAGCATCAAATACTGTCACTTTAACGTAAACCCAGTGCGCATTATCGGTTGGATATGGTCCACTTTGAACATGACAATTTGAAAGACGATACATTCCTGTGCTTCTTAAGTTATTAAGATTTACAGTGGTATTATTGAACTCTCCTTGAGGAGTATTGTAATCAGTTCTCTTCTTCAAGTTCATTAACTCAGTTCGCATAGTTGTTAAATTGGTATTCAGGTTATTGATTGCCTCTGCTATCGGCTTCAAAGCTCCAGCATCAACTAATAAATTAGCAAAGTGTCCTGATGGATCAAATTTTCCAACTTGTGTGTTATGCCAGCCTTCGAAAGCTACATCATAGTCAGTAATTGACATAATACTTTGATTAGTTAAATCTCCGGCATTAGCTATTCTTTGCCAATCTGTAAATCTAGTTGAATTCCACGTTCTCACATATAATTGACCACTATTTGTATCATACAGAGTTTGTTGGCCGTTCCATTGATTGGCATTTACGGACATACTAAACCAAGCTGACACAGGAGAATTTTTTAATCCGGAAGGACCTGCCGCATTATAGAACCCCGTATTCTTAACGTTATTCAAATCAGTATTATTTTGAATGCTGTAAGACTTGGTATTATTTAACAGCCATGAAACCTTATTAGCAGTCCAGTCGCTATCAAAAATGTTAATCTTATATGTTCCGTCTGCCTCTTGAGTTACAAACTTAGTATCTTGGAAAATATTACCGTTTTGATCTAATGATTGCTTTACAAATTTTAACTTTTTAAGATGTTCATTTGTGATTACTGAACGCCAACCAGTCCAAATATCGCCATTCTTAGTATTCAACCAATAACTACCGTCTTGATCTACAACAGTAACTGAACCCCAACCCGGATCGAATAGTTTGACTGCAAAGAACCATTTCTTATTGTTCATTGGTGGCAAGTTCTTAACCCCGTCACCATTACCATTCCAGTAAACAATTTTATTACTAGCATAATCTAACAAGTCTCCATTAGGATCTCCTGCTTCAATGGGTAACTTTGCATTAATTGCATCAGCAAGTTGTCCGATAACGCCTTGATCTACAGGCCATCTTGAAAAAAGCCCATTTGCGTCAAAATGAGCGTTGTTATCAAAAGTAGCAGCCTTATTCTTTACATCATAGCCAGTAAGCACATTAGCTGTTAAAGTTGGTAAGGTTACTGCACCACTGGCATTAGCAGTGTGCCCATTTACCGACTTAACCTGACCAGCGATTTTATTATCAACTTCTGTCTTGGTGTAAGTAGTAGCTTTATCGGCTTTCTTGTTTAATTCGCTGTCTACATAGCCTTTGTCTGCCTTAGGAGCTACTTTACTGTTCACTTCATCTTTGGTGTAAGTATTTGATTTATCAGCCTTTGTTCCAAGTTGCTGTTCTACAGTAGTTTTATCAGCTTTAGTACCCAGCCTATCAGTTACGCTTTTCTCAAAGTTTGTGTGATAAGTAGAGTTCTCCAATTTATAATCGTTTAAGCTCTTAACGATTTCAGCGTCTTTTTTATCAAGTTTTGCTACAGCTGTATCAACCTCGGACTTGCTATACACTTCCTTTTTACGATAAACATCATCCGGACTAACTTCAACAGTTACCTTATCAGTTCTACCAATTACTAGATACATCAAAAAATCAAACTTAAATAAAGTTTGCTCCCCAAAGTCTGGAATGTATTCTGGCGTTTTTGCAGTAGCTATACCGTAAAGAATTTCATTTTTATCTGGTTCTTTTGCATAAATACCAACAGTATGCACATTATAACCAGTCTTCAAATTCTGGTTATCAAAGGTCATTCTAACACCTAAAACAGTATCTGAATTATCAGACGTATCTCCTACATCACTCAACTTCACTGATTGCTGAATACTTGGTAGCTTAGTTAAGTTTTGAAGTTCTTCAACAGTCTTTCCTGATAAGTTATCAGTTGATGAAACACCTCTCGTTAAAGAAAAAGTTGCTGTACCTTTGTTAGCTCTACGGGCTAAGTCGATACCTTCGTTAGTTAAAATTGTCTTATTATATTCTGACATCTCATCACCTCACTAGTTAAACACTTGACTGGGACTTGCTTTTGCTATGCTAGCTGCTTTTACAACGTTACCAATGCCCAAGTTCAAATTATCAGAAACCTTTGCAGTGTTTAGCAAAATCTTTACTTGATACAAGAGATTAGCTGGCAAGTAAACATTTAACAGATATTTCAAGTAATTTATCTGATTACTTGTCATTTCTGCTGATTTAGCAGTTGCTACAACAGCCCTTGCACCGTAATTAACATCAATTTTCACTGGAAGATTAACGTTGTTCAGCATATCTCTGAAAAACCTAATTGTTATCGGTCTTGGTGGTAGTACATACATCAAGACCTTGTTTCTGCGCATTTCTAAAGTATCGTTTTCATCTGGAACTATACCCAGTTGACTTTCAAAGAGTGAAATACCTTTTGTATCAGCAGTTGAAACAAATTCATTTAGTAATGTCCGCAAATGGCTATCTTCTAAATCCTTAAGTGTTAAACTTTCAGACTTAAGCAACTCCTCCATCTCATACACGCCCTCATAATAATCAGGCATGTAGTTTAGAAGTTCGTACTTATTGTTCATTGATCGTCACCGTCCCGACTACTGGTAATTGTGACTTTGAATTAGTAAAAACTAAATCTATATCTGCGTCCCTGCCGTTTAAAGATGGAAGCTTAGCATTGACCACACCTTCCGTCAGCATAACTTGAGACAGGATCTTAGAACGATATATGGTTTCTTGATAACCCCTACCAAGTTTTTGATTGATATCTGCCCAGTCCTTTCTCAATGATTGGAAGTAGCCCTCAACTGCTTTAGTAATGCTGTCTTTCACATACCGTGTTACTTTTGTATCATCAAGTTTTACTGAAATATCAACATTTACAATTAATTCTTCAGGAGCAGTCACAGTTACAGCATGGTCAATTGGAGCTAATCCATAACCCTCTGCTTGCTTATCTTCTGGGTCAAGTGTATTTTTAACTTTCTGTACTAAACTAGCACTAGCAGGCATTAAATCATTATTCAAAATAACCACTTTAACAGTACCACCACCATTCCAAGTCGGATAAATCTGTGCTGCTCCTACTTCGTCAATCTTACTGGTCATGTCTAGGTAGTCTGCCACATTACCACCGTAAGCAATCCAACTTTGAGAGCTCAGCAATCTTGCTCTTAAGTGGTCGTCACTTTCTACATCCCTTGCAGGAGCTGTAATTTCTGTAATTTCAGCCCATGAAAGCAAGTCGTTTGGAGTAACAGGTAAAATCTGCCCGATATAACTATTAGCGCTTGAACCTTTAACTTCTGCTGTTAGTTCAACAGTTAAGTCATCATTGATCTTTGTCACAGCATAAAAAATAGGCGAGTCGCCAATACTGGCAAACTTATCGCCTATTTGAACATTATCTAACGGTTCTTTCTTGTCATTTAAAACTTTAGCTTTAGCTTCTGTTTGAGTAGCAGGGTATCGACTTGTTCCATGTTCAATTGCTCGATAGTCTAGGAACTCTCCGGAAGCTGTTTTGATATAAGTTTCCTTGATTACATTAGCCATATCTAAGGATTGCTGACCCATAACCAACGCAGCAGGAGCTAAAGCGTCATAGATGATTGAACCTTCACGCTTGTCAATGTTATCAGGCACAGCATCAAGCATTTTTCTTAGAAAATAGTCATAATCTTCATTCTGAAATTCAGTAATTAGTTCATTGGGACTCACTTAATGCTTACCTCGCTTTCTATTGGTATATTTCCATAACTCGTTTGGCATTCTCCAGTAAGAGTTAAAGTATTCGGGCTTGTTTCATTGATACTAGTGATATCGACTTTGATTACACGTTCATCAGCCAGCAATGCCTCTTTGACCATTCGCTCCGCTTCAACTTTGGAATAGCCTAAGTCTTTACCAAGCAAATCATTTAAATCATTTCCATATTGATCGGTATAAATCGGGAAAACAAAACGTTCTGTTTTTAATATCTTATCTACAGCTTGAACCATAGCGCCCAGACCATCGAATTTATTCCTTATTCTGTCATTAGCAATCTGAAAGGTTAGTGTCGGATTTTGATTTTCTTCATTATTCAAATTAACCACCCTCTCTCTCAAACAAGTAGAATTGCTGACCACCATCAGCACGGATCATAGTTACCCTATCGCCAACTTTTAAAGAGTTATCAAAAGTAAAAGTAGCCGGCTTGGTTGTTTTTTCAGTCTTAGGCTTTTCTCCGTCTTTGCCTTTCTTTTCTTCTGTAGTCGTCAAACTACCACTCATTGAAAAGCTTCCAATGTGCTTTCCCAATACAATGAAATTATCGTCAATAATCATTGAATTGGAAATCTGCACTCTTAACGGAGAAACGTTGATAACACGACCATAGATAACATCGGAATACTCAGAGTCACTACCGCCCCGTTCCGTCAACATTTTTATAAGCTGTTCTCCTGCCATTTTGTACCTACCTTCATTTCTAAACTGCAAGTATAATCTGTCCCGAAATTGTGCGTTGCTTTCAGAATAGGGCAATTAGTCCAAGTCTTGCCAAAATCTTTAATTTTGACATTTGCACCTGCACCTGCAATTAAAGAAGTATCGCCAATACAATCAAGCGTTAACTTCCTTTCGGAAACGTTGCGTTTTTTCAGCTCGTCATTAGCTTGTTGAACCATCTGTGCCCAGTTAGCTTTGTTCTTGGCATTGACCACTTTAACAATCTGTCCCCAAGTTCTAATCGTGTTACCTCTTGCAGAAGCAATCGTAAAACTTGTAGTAGCTGGATCATCTCCAGTATCGGAAGTAGCAGTAGCTGTCTTAGTTTGTGAATTATCGGTATTCTTTTGAACAACTTGAACCACGTTAGCAGCATTATCAATACTTTCAGAGTAAGTATAATCACTCATCGTGTTTTGAGTATCAATAACTAAGAGGGTTCTTGTAGGAATAGGCGCTCTTCTAAGTTCGATATACATATGATTAGCAACAATGCAGTACATTTCGCCAGTAGCAGAGTATGTCTTATCTATTGCGCTCTTAATCATGTCAAATCCTGTCTTACCATCACAAACTTCCGCAGGTACTCTGTAAGTTGGTTGTTCCTTGATATGAAACGGTACACCGAAACGGCGACAAACATTGCTGTATCTATCTCCAAGCGTCCCTGATTGAAAGACGACTGAACCTTCACTCTTTAGATATCTTTCAAAATCGTAAGCTTTAACACTTACAGTAGTGTCTGATGTACATTCTGCACTAAACACAAACCCCCAGAAAATATCTTTATTATCCCAAGCAAAATCGACAATAGCTCCCATTGCTGGGATTATTGGATCTTTACCGTTCACAATATCAAACGTTAGCTCTCCAGCAGAGTAATTTAAGTCAGTTACCCACTTAAGATTTTTAACCATATCCTTGATTTCAACGCCAATTCTAGCTCCACCGTTATCGTGCTTAAGAATTTGAAGTTTTGTAATCATGCTAATCTCACTTCACTCTGTCTAACCCAGCCTCTAGGCCCACCATTTACTAATGCAACGTGAATTGGGAATGGGTGCCCCGGAGCTAAATAAGTAATTCGTCTTCTTACGTTATTCTCATATACACCTGGAGCACTTCCGTAACTATCTAAGCGCAACCGCCCATTCACAATCACAATTGAGCCAATGCCCAACTTCTTAGGAGGAGCTGGTCTTGGTTTAGGCTTTGGAGGAGCTGGAACATTAACTTTATGGTACTTAACTTCTCTATACTGCTTTAAGCCCAAAGTGTAGGCATATTCGTCTGCAAATCCGCTCTTAAAGCCATATTCAAAACTAGAAATCGTCATAGTTACACTAATCTGAGTAGAACTGACAACTAATTGAACATGATGTTTATTAGCTTGAATGTTTTTAAGCCAATTAATGTATTCATCTGGCTTCAAAAGTTTATCTGAACTAATCCAAGAACTATGTTTCTTAGGAAAAACACTATCAATCGAAAGAGATACCAATTTCATGTTACCTACTCGGTTAATCTCTCCCAAGTTCACAATAGTTTCTGATTTATCATCAGTTTCATATTTCAAAGTTAATTCTGACGGGTTGACAGGCAATTCAACCGTTCGGTTGGTTGAATAATCAGTGATATAAACACCAAAGCCGTTGACCGGCATATTAACCACCTCCTAGAGCTTTATTACGTCTATCAATAATCTTTTGATCGATTTTATCTAAAATCTTGTCTACGTCTGCATCTGGATCACCAGAAGCATTAATGACAATAGCACCTTTATCAATTTGAACTTGAGTACTATTGTCTGTTTGGCTATTGCTATTGTTATTAGTCAACACTGAATTTGGAGTAATTGAGCCAGATGTTACCGTATCGCTACCAACTGAACTAGAAGAAACTGCTCCTTGACCGAAAATGCCAATATTAGCTCTTGATCCATCAAGTCCAGTAATTGCGCCAGCAACATTGCTAATTGCGCCTAATGCTCTATTAAATCCATCTGCTAGTAAATCTCCCGGATTTATGCCACTTAATCCAATAGGATCTAAAGTTGGCGCCATTCCAGAAGCTGCATCTACAACACCTTGCGCCATACTTGCCGAAGCATCAGCAGCCGCACCTGCATCTCTGTTTAGTCCAATGATTAAACCTTGATCGACCCAGCGACCATATTGTCTAAATAGACGAGATGGAGAACCAATGTGAAGCACGCTTTTAGCAGCACTTACCACTTTGCTTGCTACACTTTGCACTGCACTAACAGCAGCTCCAATCATGGATTTAATACCATTGACTAACCCTTGAATTAACTGTCTACCGACAGAAACTAAGGCATTTCCAAAACTTCTAGCGGCATTCACAGCATTAGAAATTCCACTTCTTACAGCACTTACTACTCCGCTCATTGCGCTAGTGATTGCTGAAACCATCATTGCACCAGCTGCAATAAATAAAGACGCCATAATCATTACAGAAGCTCCAACAGCTACTAAGGCACTAGAAACAGCCATAGCCGCAGCAGCTACTATCATTAATCCAGCACCTAGCATAATCGCAGCAGCAGCTAATAACATCAATCCAATAGCAGCTATCATTGCCATTGATCCAACTAAGACTAAAGCTACAGCTAAAAGCATCAATCCGATTGCTGATACCATAGCCGTGACCATAATCATCATTAAAGCAACCGACATCAACATCAGACCAACTGCTGCGACCATTGCCATAGCTGAAACAAGAACTAATCCTACTCCTAAGAGTAAGATCCCAACGGCAGCGACTAAGCCCATAGCCATAACTAGAACTAAGGCAACTCCTAAAAGTAGTAAGCCAACTGCCGCAATTAGTGACATCGGACCAATAAGCGATAAAGCAACCGATAAGAGAATTAATCCGACTGCCGCAACTATTGCACTAACCATAATGAGCATTAAAGCAACACCCATCAAAAGCAATCCGACGGCGGCAACAATACCCATTGCAGCAACTAAGACAAGTGCCACACCAAATAAGAGCATTCCAACTGCTGCGATAATTACCATTACAGCAACTAAGGCAATTGCTACTCCTAAAAGTAAAACACCAACAGCTGCAATTAGAGCAGTAATTCCGACTAATGCTAAACCAACTGCAAAAATTAGCGCTCCAACACCTGCTGCAACTAAACCTACAGCAAGAACTACTAAAGCAACGCCTAAAAGAAGTACTCCAACAGCACCAACTATTGCAGCTAAACCAAATACAGCAATAGCACCAGCTAAAGCAAGTAATCCAACAGCTGCACTAGTTCCATATTCTGAAATAGTAGGTAGTTGAGTAGCTAATAGAGCGATACCAGCACTAGCAACTAAAACAGCAACAGCAATTAAGAGCAACGCAGCAGCAAAGATAGCAAAACCAATTGCTCCACCAATTAATGCTGGTCCTAAGAACCTAACTAAGATCACTAAAGCAGCAATAGCAGCAATCATTCCAAAGAACGTTGCTATAGCACCGCCACCTGCACTAGATATCTGCGTAGCTGCATCAGCTAGTAACTTAAATCCAGCACCAACCATTAATGCACCAGCACCAACTAGGGCAAATGCTGCACCCAGTTTCATATATGCACCAGCATTACTTAAAATCTTGCCCGGCTTAGTCATTTTTGGTGACTCAATTTCAGGAGCCTTGATCTTCTTAGCGTTCTTAAAACCTTTAAAGAATTTAGAAACTTCTTTCATATAGCCGCCAATTTTTGCCATAGCTTTCAACATTGTAAAAGCTATCGCCAAAGCTACAAGTGCGTGAGCAATATTATTAATTGTACCTGGATCTAACTTATTCAATTCTTTCAAACCCCAAACAACAGCTTCAAATACTAAGCCTCTTAATCCACCTTTTAAGATAATAAAAGCTTGAGCTAACATCTGAATTGTGCCTGGATCTAGTTCACCAAGTGCTTCTGCAATTCCAGAAATAGATTTAGCAGCACCACCCAATGCTCCACCAGCTAACTTTCCTAATTGCTTAAATAAGCTGTCTCCTCCGTTAGTTTGGTCCATCGTATTGACTAATTTACCGACAGAGTCAGTAATACTATCAAATGTATCTTTTAGAGAATTAAAAGCGCCAGAATCATCAAAGCCTTTTTTAAAATCATCAAAACCAGTCTTTAAATCGTCAAAAACTGGTTCCATATCAGCAACAGCTTTAAATAATCCGTCAACAAAACCATCAAAATTAACGTTTGATAGCTGATCTGTTAAATCAGAAACAAATTTAATGCCAACTTTACCCACTCTATCAAATGCGCCTTGCAATTTGTTAGCCATTGTTTCCTTTAAACCGTCAATAGCTTGCCCAACTGTTTTGAATTGAGTAGCCATTTTGGTAAAGTTGGCGTTTGTTCCTGTTTTAGCTATTGCGTTCAAGAAGTCCTCAGTTTTAACCTTTCCATCTTGAACGTTCTTAATTAATTGTTGGGTACTTACACCCATTGTCTTAGCAACGGCAGAAATACCTGCTGGCGTTTGTTCTAGCATAAGTTTAAAGTCTTGCCATTGCACCATTGGCTTGGCAGCCATTTGAGTTGCCTGCTCTGACAAAGTCTTCATAGCTTGTTGCGGATTAGAAGAAGCAGCAGCTAAACCACCAAAACCTCTAACTAATTGATCCACGTTTTTCGTGCCAACAGCAGCCAATTGTGAGTAAGTACTTGCCATATCAGAAGCACCGTAAATAGTTTGCTGGGCGAACTGTTGCATTGACTTTTTAGCAGTAGCAATTTCAGCCGGACTTTTGCCCAATTGGTGCATGTTCCCATCGAAAGTCTGCCATGCTTTACTTGCTTCATCTAATTCGCCATACATGGAACGAATTCCAGTACTAGCAAGTTCCATACCTTTGTTGATTGCTCCGCCAACAACAGTACCGCCAACCATTGACTTGAACATACTACCGCCACTAGAACCGCCAGAAATAGCTTCTTTCAATTTGCTCATACCACTTTGCGCTTTTTGCAAACCACTAGACAGGCGATCTAATGGGTTACTAAAAGCGTCATTAATCTTAACAGTGGTGCTAATTGTACTCATTTACTACCTCCTTTCTTTGCTGAATGCAAAAAAAGAGGCTAAGCCTTAAATATGCTTAGACCTAGCCTTTCTTTTTGCTTTTCTCTCTTCTTCTTTTTCGTATTTTTGTCGTACTTCAATCGAAGCGACGACTAAAGCCTGCTCACGCCTTGACATCTCCGCCCATTGTTTAGGCGTCCAGTGATATTCATTAAGAACATAGTGATAAATGTTAAAGTCGCCAACAGACTCATTTATTAGTTTTTTGCTTCTTCAACCAAGTCTTCTGAACTGTCATCATCGTTAAGACCTGATAAGTCCATAATTGCCTGCGATAGCTCAGTATATTCACCAACTTTAAGCATTTTCTTTAAAACTTCTTCCGGCTTAGCAATACAGCCCCATGAAGTTTGCAACTTTTCATTGTTTAAGTTAGGAGAAACAACAGCTTCTGCTACAACTAAGTCTTGGAACTGATTTTCATCAGTTTCTTGTTCATACTTATGTGTCTTTCGGTTAAGAACTCGTTTAGTTGCTTGCTTTCGAAGGTCAGATACTTCATCAGCAGTTAAAGATTTAATCTTAAAAGGAGACTTAAATCTTTCTAACTTAATTTCTTTTTCTTCTACTGGACTACCAACATTTTCAAATAAAAAATCTTCAACACTTTCAGCCATTTAAATACTCCTTAATTAATTCCGTCAAATTCTTGTACTAAGTTGACACCTTCAAAAGTGAAATCACTTTCCCATTCCATTACGCCATCATCAGCTTCAAAATCAGCAATTGGGATATCGTCCAAGTTAACATCTGTTAGTTGCACCACTTGCTTACCTGCTCTTGAAGTTGGGTCATGGATAGTTAAAGTTGCGTCAAAATATAAATCCCCACCGTCTTGAGTGTATGGAATACCGTACTTAAGCCAATTTGAACTAATCAAATAGCCACCTAAAGTTCCTGTACCTTCAACAGAAGTAGTTTTCTTTCTCTTCCAGTGAGAGCCTAAAGTTTGAACATCTTCCTTGTTCTTTTCAAGCTTAGCTGTGAACTTATCACATTCAATCATCTTAATAATGTTGCCATTAATTTTGATTGATAAAGTAGCATCTTTGGTTGAGATGGTATCTCGACCATTTAAAAACTCATCAATTGCAGCCATCTATGTTCCTCCTATCTAACTACCATCGTCATGTAAAGTTTTTCCATTGCATCAACTGGAGTAACTGCTAAGTTAACAACAATCGAGTCAATATCGTTCCCTGCTTCTACTGTGATGTCAGTATTGGCAAAGGATTGAATAATATTCCTATTTTGCAATCCCGTTAAGTAAGCAATTCGATCTGCTTTAAACAAGTCACGACCAGCTGCATTGTTACCGACCTTGCCTAAGTAAGTTCTTTCGAAAGTATTTTCAGTATCAGTAGCAATCTCATCTAAAGTCCTCATTACTCTGTTTTTAGAGAATGACTGTGGCTTTTCAGCCGTAAACTTGTGTAATGAGTTGATATCTTGTTCAATTACTACTCTTTGGCCAGGACGTGTAGTGAACACAATTTGCCCAGCATCAAGAGCTTTAATTGTCTTTTCATTATCAAATTTTGGATATGCTGAAACAGCATCTTCAACTTCAAAATAAGTTAAAGAAGTTGCTACATCAGCAGAAGCGGAAATACCAGCGAAGTAACCAGTTGCATCTTTAACATCTACATTAGTACCATCGCTTAAAGTGTAACCATTCACAACGGTTGAAATACCCTCATAGTTATAAGTAGTATCTGCATCAGTAGGAATTACACCTCTAACCTTGCGACCTTCATTTTCACGGAGACGCTTAACTGCTTCCACAACCAACTTGTTTATGTTGCTTGATGGTTCAAAGCCAGCAGTAGTAACAACTGCGTACTCTTCATTTTCTAAAGTGTCATTCAATAAGCTTTCAACTTTATTAGACTCAGTAGTAGTACCGCCAGTCAAAGCGCCTGAAACATTAGTAAATGCTACAGGCTTTGAACTACCCTCTTCGACTACTTTTGCAGTGATGTAATCATTGCCCTTGAACTTATCTAATTCATTGAACTTGATTGATTGTTCATCAACCAACTTAGTACCAAAGATAGTTGATACAGTAGCCGCATTCTGATCAGCTGGACTAACTTCAACACTAACGGTAATTTGATTACCCTTTTCACCTGGATAATTTGCAGTAACAGTCCAAGGCAGTCCTGCTTTAGTCAAAGCCGCTGCTGTACCCTCATTGGGGTTAAGAACAAGCACTTTAGAAGCACCTTTTAGTGTTTCCTTTAAAGCTGTAAGAGATGGATCATCTAAAGTAGTACCTAATTTCTTAGTGAAATCACTGTTAGCTTCCACTTCAATGACACCATTCTTGCCCCATCCTAAGCCTTTATCACGAATTAACAACACTCTACCTAGAGAAGAAGCTGCTTCTCTTTGACCATTACCTACGACATTGATATAAGCGCCTGGTCTGCGCTTATCTTGAGCTTTCCAAGTTCCTCCTGCCATTAAAATCCCTCCTTAAATTTGTCAATCGCCTTTTGAACTTCGGCAATTGTGTATTCTTTGTCATCATCTAAAGCTAATTTCAAAATATCCCGTTCAATAACTGAGAACTTAGGACTTGAAATCAAAGCTTGTTTTGTGAATTTAACATCTTCAACTTTAATAGGCACTTTAATTTTGCCCACCGGAGTCTCGGTTTCCGTTTTATTGGATTTCTCCATTAAACTCAACCCTTTCTAGCTTTCCACCGTCTTGAACCGGATACATCTCTAACCTCAAATCAAAACTCATTACTAAAGTTTCATCATCTTGGTTGATAGTCGTTTCTCGGTTTCTAACAGTTGCATAATCATCTAATCTTGTAAAATTATTCAGTAATTTTTGCTCTACTTCTTCCATATCAGCATTAGGACGATCTGGATTAGCAAAATATGTTATTGAGTAAGACAAGCTTCTATCTTGAATATCAAAAAAGCGACTCTTAGTGACTGTCATTATCTTACTGATATAAAATGACGGCACTTGAAAACCGCTTTTCTGTTTTTCTGAATAAATTGTCACATCAGGAAATATCTCTGATATTCGCTTAGCTATTCTTTCAACTATTGTCATTCAAACAAGTCCTTTAACCCCCACAGACCCTCTGTTACCAACTGTGGCAACTGTCTTTGAATTTGTGGAATAGATTTCTTCATGTAAAACTGACCAGGCACCCAATCTCTAACCAGGCGCTTTTTCAGTACTGGTACATATCTTCCAGGTGTCTGCCTGTGACCACTTTCAACGTAAGAAGCATATTCAGCATTGTTAATTAATTTGATCGTCCAACCACCGCAACCATAGGTCGGCCCTTCTGCCGCCCATGATCTGCGAAGGTTGCCTTGCTTTACAGGAGTGTTTGCTTCCAAAATTCGTAGTGATTGAGTGCCTATACGCCTAGAACTCTTTCCAAGCTCCTGTTTTACATAGCCACTATCAATCTTCTGCCTTACTCTACTAGCGAATTGCTGAAATTGAGCATCATCAACATGTCCTAAACTCATGCTTTCTCACTCCTAACCATCGCTACTTCCTGATGGCTGAAATAGCCACTATAGCCCTTACTAGCACGTTTATATTTAGTCAGTTGACCATTTACATCAGTCACATAAATATCTGCACCAGCAGGGATTTTAATGCCATTTCGAATAATCAATTTTGCATCATATTCGTCAGTGCCGAAGAATGATTGTTCACTAGTTGATTGCCCTTTTAAGACAACCTTAGCTGGTTCATCTTCAACAATAGTCACATCTTCGTTATTAGTGATGTAGCCATGTTTGGTTGGCTGAGTACCCACAATCTTAACTCGATCATTCCATAGCTTAGAAAGTGCATTTTTTAAACCATTAAAGTAACTCATTGGGCTAACCTTCTAAAATTATTGAGTAACAATACATAGTTATCCGTAATCGTATTAATAGCTTGCAATGCTGAATAAATATCACTTGGATGTCTAAAAGAAACAGATGTATCGCCCTCTGATAGGGATTGAATATTCCCTACTTGTTGATCTTTTGGTACTAGCCATTGATGAGTGTCAATAGTTTGTACTGCTAAGCCTAAAATAGTTGGTTCAAGCTCTTCTGGTAGCTCTAAAATTGGAATATTTGTGTAAATTGAAACATCAGAAATAACTTTTTCTAGTGTAAATTCCAATACGCTGTCATAGTTAGGTGCATTATCAGTATTAGGCAGAAAATCAGCTAAATGTTTTTTGACCTCTTCAAATCGTGGGTATTTATCCATCTAACCACCTACTTCACTAAAGCTAATAATTCGTCTTTCTTGGTCTTACCAGTGTAATCAATGTGATTCTTATCTAAGTAGGCCTTGATTTCTTCTAAAGTGCTTTCAGCAGTTGGTTTTGCGTCTTGACCACTTTGTTCTTGATCTTTCTTAGGCTTATCACTTACTACGAATTGGATACCCTTAGTCTTAGTATTCAAAAGTAAAACATCGTCATAAGATTGTTCGTAGTACAAATAATTACCAGATGTTGCAGCTGATGGTTGGTCAAAACCTACAAATGAATATTTTTCAGGTGCAATTTGAACACCGTTGTAGATTAAGAACATTTCAATTTGTTTAGCAGTATCAATTGTCTTAGAACCATCAGAGAAATCATAAGCTGTTTGCATTAAATCAGATGGAACAACTCGAATAGTTACATCATCAAGACTGTAAACAGTACGTTGAATATTATTAGGATCTTTCAAAGTTAAAGCACGGTTCATAGCTTCAGCACGCTTTAAGATTGCATTAGTCTTAGGTGTTACGTAAAGAATACGGTTAGTTGATGGAATACGGGCTTCATCAAAATCAAGCATCATATTATCAAAAGCAGGAAGAATGTTCTTTTCATCTAATGTATTAGTAGTAATACCACCATCATGAGCTGCTTCCTTGCCACTGTATAAATGAGAGAACATGTAACGGTCTTTTTCAGGCATCTTAGAATCTAAGTTGAATTGCTTAGTAATGTTAGCCAAAGACACAACCATGTTGGTTTCATCAATGTCTGAAGGATCTACAAGAGTTGACCAGTAACGTTCATTCTTTAATTCGTATGAGTCCCAGTCGTTGCTGTAGTTAGCTACTGGTGTTGTGATTGTTCTACGTTGTCTATCCTTACGACCACTGGTAATTTCTAAACGTGGAACTTTAATATGTTTTGCACCGTCAAATTTAATAATTGAGTTTGATGGTGAGTTCCATAATTCAGCACTGTATAAGTGGCCATCATAAAAGGCTTGTTGTACAGCTGCTTGATATTTTTCGGCATAATTAATTGTCATTTATCTATACTCCTTTAAATACGTCTACCATAGCTTGGGTTGCATCAGATGCAGGAGGATTACCGTTTTCTGGATTATAATTTTGCTTAGCTCCATCATCAAAAAGATAGGCGTCAGATTTGTGTAAAGATTTAATTTGATCGTCTAAACCTGTCAAATTGCCATCATCATCAAGCTTAATTTCGTCCATATTCAAAAGGCCTCTAATAGCCTTGTTATTACGGACTTTAGCCTTGCTTAGTGATTGGTCAATTGCACTATTTAAACGATTAGCAGCAAGTTTTTGAGTAAGCTCAGCTGTATCCTTATCATACTTGCTCTTTAAATCATTAAATTGCTTAGTCAAGTCTTCATTATCCTTAACTTGAGTACGCAACTTCTTTAAATCCTTATCTCTTTCACTCATCTGGGACTTAAGAGCTTTATTCTCTTCTAAGATTTCAGCATTGCTAGCACTTGCTTTATCCTTAGCGTTTTGAATGTCTTCGCCATTTAAATCCATGATCTTTTTAATCTGCTCTTCTTGTAATCCAAGCTCTTCTAATTGTTTTCTTTTCATTGTTCTATCCTTTCACACGTTTTATACGAGTTCGCCTCTCATAAGGTCATACAAAAAGAGCAGTTTAACGACTTACTCAGGTCAAATATTAAATTTCTCTCAAAACAGCCTCATAATAATCATTCCAAAGTTTTAGGAACTTGTTGATAGTCTTTTTTGGGGAGAACTTAAACTTTTCAGCATATTTAAACCAATAATTTTAATGCCAGATACTTTCTTCCAGTCCTGATATCCTAAACGCTTTTGATAACGCTTTTGATTAACGGACTTATTCCACTCACTGTAATTCATATCCTTAACATAAACGCTTTTACCTGTTTTAGGATCTCTACTCCAGCGAGTTTCAACATCTGGTAAGTCTTTATCATAAGGAACAGTCGTACATCTACAATAAGGGTGAATCAAAGGATAGTTAATACCCTCTTTTTTATCTTTGACATTAAAAATTCGCTCATCTAAGTGGGCGCATTGGTCACAGGTGTGACTTTCTAATGTAGCTAAATACTGGTATTGTTCAATATCACTGTCTTTATAGAATTGCGCTGTTGCTTCTTCGGCAGCGTGTCCCATTTCAGTGGTGACTAACCTATGTAAATCACGATCAGAAACTCTTTTAAAGCGATCTCTCATCATCGTGACAACCTTACTTGGAGAATATCCAAATAAAGTTGCTCTTAGCATTGTATCAGTTAACTCATCAGGAAGAATTTCCGTGTATTCTTTCCAAATTCGTTTGCTAAAGTCGCTACCTTTCCAAGGACTGTAAACAATGTTTTCTAATTGTTGCTCGTTGAAATGGTTTAGCTTGATATCTAATTGACCAGTAGCTCGGTACTTGTCGTAAGCATGTAAATAATAACTATTCTGATACTGTTTAGCTAAACCTTTTTGCATTCTTAATTGTTCAGCCATGCCATACTTTTTAGAAAACTCAACCATCTGGTCATGCAACTGTTGAAGTCGATATATACGGCTCTTATAGTATTCAGCATTTAGCTCTTTATCGTAACCACCAGCTTTTGCTTTACGTTCAAACTCTTCTAGGGTCATAGTCCACTTAGTTGTGTTGATACTTCCTAAGACGCTAGCAGCTTGTTTTAAGCCGACATTATTCTCATCAGCATATCGCTGTAAGTAACCTAATGCTTCTTTTTCGAATTCATGCTCTAACCGTCTTAGTCTAACTTGCATAGCAGCTTCATAATCTGCTGACGCTTCAAGTTGCTTTTTTTTTTCAGCAATAGCACGTTGACGCCAGTAGTCACTACTCTTCATCGTTTACGCCTTTACCGTTTAGCTCGTCAGCTTGGTTAGAATATGGATCATTTTCTTCTTTATCCTTGGCTAAGTCTTTCAGTTCCTGTTGCCAATCATCAACAATAGGATTAGCTTTAGCAACTGCTTCTTTAGAACTGTAATTTGCTACAGTAGAAACTATTTGAGCCTTAGTCAAGCTATCCTCTACCTTAGTTCTCGTCCAATGTTGCGATATATGGCGCTTGTCAGCATCTGAAAAGTTAAGGTAACGCATGATTGCCCGAACTAATTCATTAATAGCATGTTCAAAGTAAGTTTGTGTTTTAGCAGCCTTTAATTCTAAGTGAGAATACAGCATCTTGATTGCTACACCAGAAGCATTTGAACTCTCAAAGTTAGCTGGATCAATTCCTTGACCAAACAAAAAGATATTTTTACGGGTTATCTTAAGTGCATCATCACGAGCTTCAACAGGAATATCAATTTGTAGCTTGTCAACGCCACTATTATCCCCGTTACCTGTATTATTAATCTTAATAGACTTATATTTTCTTAAATCGTCCATAAATTGATGTAAGTCAGCACCGCCATAGTTGGTTAAGACAAGAATTACAGTTTGAACATCGTCTAAGTCATTAATAAATCCGTTGTAGATATCATCGTAAGCGTCAATTAAGCCCTTATACTTGTTAAGCTCAGGCAATCTGTACTTATTTTTAGAAAATTCAATAAAAAGAACACGTCCAAAGTTGTGTTTTAAGGTGTTTGACTGTCCTGTTTCATATCCTGCACTTAAATCATAAGAAGTAATGATATTGTAAGGCTCAATCACTGTGCTATCGGTTGCATTTGTCCTGAAGAATTGTGCTTCTTTATCCGTCCAATATTCGTGAACCGTGAAATACTTACCACTATCAGGATCTAACTGCTTGTAACTTCTTAGAATACCCAGCAACTTATTATCCAACGTTGTTGCATAAATAGGAGTGATCTGGTCAGGTTGGATAATTCCATATCTGAAATTGCCATCTTCATCAATCCAGTAGTGCAACCAAGCTCGACCGGCATTTGAACTATCTACTAACAAGCCGTTAAGCGTCAAAGCACGATCATCACCTAAGACATCAATAATTTTCTTGTTATCGGCATCTTTTCCTACATCAATATCAGGGAAGACAGAAGCAACATAACCAGCTTCTTGGTCTACCAGCAGTTGGTAAAAATTAGATGGAATACGGTTATCAGCACTTCTTAAAGGATCTTTCTTACCCTCCTTATTAAGCTTAGCTTTACCGTTGTTTCTGGTAGTAATATCGGTCTTATTTTCATAATAATTCACTGCTTGTTTGTAATTATTAATTAGATCATTTCTACTCGTTGAAGTATTTTGGATTAACTTCTTTAAAGCGTCTAATTCCAAGGTATGAAACCTCCTTTCTTGTTCCTGCTATAAATTGCATATCTAATAGCGTCTAGCCGGTCATTGTGTCTTACATCATTTTCTTTAAGTGGAAGTCCTGTACTTTCGTCCCAAGCATATTGATATATCTCATCAAGTAAGCCACTTGAAGCACCATCAACCACATAGAACTTTCCCTCTCGCATTTTCTTTGCTACGCATTCAATACCCGGTAAAACATTCTTATTAGCATTGATACAGTTAAGCCCGTTGGATTGAAACTCGTTCACATTATCAGGTCTGGCACTATCAGCATAAAAAATAAGATTGCGCCCGAACCTATTTTGTAAGTTCTGTGCAATCTTAACCCAGTAATTAATGAACTTGTGCTTCTGTGTGTAGTCTTCCAAGATGTAAGTATTACCGTCTTTATCATCGCCCAGTAAGATAATCGGATTAGGGTGTTCATAACCCCAGTCAACGCCAACATAGTAATCTAAACCATCTGGAACACGATCTCTCGGAATTACCATAGTGTCCTTATTAAAGTCTTGATAAACAATGCCGTCACCTGTAACCCATTGACCAAGTATTGAACGATCATAAAACATCCCACTTGGAGTAGCAGCTTTTAATGCTTCAACATAATCTTTTGAAAGGAATGTATTGTCGTCAATTGTAAAACTGAACGCCTTAATCCTTGCCTTAGGATCATGGTTATCAATGTAATCTGTCTTAAGCCAGTGTGTAGGAATATCAGGGTTTGTGTCACAGATAATTCTTGCTGATCTAACAGAACAACGCTGTACAATTTCCTGAAAAACTTCATGCGTTGCTAAACTTGCTTCGTTTATATAAGCCCCGTAAGAAGTCATACCACGAATAGCACCAATACCACGGACTGAACCTGTATAAGCTGGCACTATATCAATACCGAAAAGATGATAATGTCCGTGCCTGTCAGTCTTCATCACTATTCCAAATTGATTTTCTAGTGATGAGATGACGTTTGTGTAGATTGAATTGGAACTATACCCCGCAAGGATATATTGAGGGTGTGGCTCCTTCTCGATCTCAGCAAGTTTTTTAATACGTTTAAGCTCTAGCAAGAAAAGATAGTTATCTATCACTGTCTTACCAGCACGAACAGCACCGTTTAAGATTAAGTACTTCCAATCATCATTAAGGTAGGATTGTAGCACCTTAATTTGTTTCTTCGTTAGTAGATTTATCAGTGCCAACTTTTCCTGCCTCCTCAATTAGTTTATTCAATACCTGATCTAGTTGTTCGTTGTCCTCAGTTCCAAGCCGTTCAGCCACAATTGCTTTAGCTTCCTTAATTCGAGCATCAGCTTTAGTTTTTCTGATATTAGCTAATACCAACTCACGCTCTTCTTTAGATAACTGGCTGTCATTGTACTTGTCACGCCAATTATTTTTCAGAAAGAAAATCATCGCTGTAGTGTTACCCGATAAGGCTTTTTTCAGCAATGCGTTCTCAACAATGATATTTATTTCATCTCGTCCTCTTTTTAATGCCTGCCCAATCTGTACATGCTCACGTTTCCACTTGTTTAAGGTATTAATACTAATACCCATGTTATGAGCTATTTCAGCATCAGTCAGACCGTCACGCTTCCAACCTTGAAGAAGTACAAGCTTGTCTTTATCTAGCCACTCTTTATACATCGCTCTAGCCATTGCAAGTAACACCACCACCTTTATTGCAAAATAAAAAGCCAGCTTATGCTGACTTAATTACATTTTTTCAAGTGCTTTCAATAATATTTTTAATACTTTAAATTGTTCTGTTAAGGAAAATGCCAACGTTCCTCCAGTAATTGAGATAATAATTCTAGATAATAGACTAGTATCTTTTTCATTAAAGAGGAGAGCAACAAGTGCAAAGATTGAACACATCAAAAATCCAAAGATTGATAATAGCAATCTATCTAAAAATTTTTTATCCGTATTCAATTTCTTTAAGCTCTTTAATAATCTTGAATTAGGAAGCGCCGGTATAAGCGTAAAGCTTGCAAATAATAGTCCTGTTGTAATTGAAGAAAGAGACAATATGCCTGACATAACATCTGTATAATTATGTATCTTTATAGGAGTAATTTTTAAAATCAAAATTACCAGAATTGTAATAACGCCAACAAGAAGCGAGCCTCGGTTTCGTTTTAAACGTCCCTGTTTCATATCCCTCTCTCCTCATTTTATTAAACTAAGATCTATATAAAATTATGAACACAATAGTCATAATACTTATGATATGCTTTTTCTAAAAAGCCAAACATATTTTCGATAGTAACTATATTATCATACTCTACATAGCCATGAAATACCAATTTATGCTGTACTAAATCAACAGGTTCAAAAACACCGTCATCATCTATTCCTTCAACTTTCAACTTTGTAATTCCTAAATTTTCACTATTTTTAAATAGTAATTTTGCTTTAGCAATAATATCTTTTAATTTTAGCGAATCTGCTTGTAAACATACAGTCATTTTTTGGGCACCGACATCGTTAGCATATTCCATATCTTTTATTTCATCTCTTGAATTATCTTTAATTGAAGGCAAATTATTTATTTTTGCTACTGAATACGTTATCGAAGACGTATCTTGCATTTTATCTAATTTGTTAATTGCAATTTCATCTGGAATGATTGCTAAGTTTAATCCTCTAATTTTACAAAATCGGATGAGAAAAGATTTAAATAGAGCTTTATTAACACCACCAGCAGTACGAGCAAAAGCGCAGATGTGAGTATGAGTATCATACAGAAATTGTGTATTTACTACGCTACCTTGATCGTCAGTTATAGGAAGTGTTTCATTGCGTTGCTCAATATTCTTTTTCATATCGCCAACTTGAATGGGACTAGTCGGATCCAATCTGCTTAAGTTTATTAACCAAGCATAAATTTGACCACTTTCATCAACGTAAGCTTTATTCATAGAATTTATGTAATACTTATTGTCTCCTATTTCAATCGTCTCAATCTGATCGGAATGATGAGTTTTTAATAAATTATAAGTAGTACTTATCTTATCATCTAATTTTTTTAAAGTTTCGTCTTTGCCTTCAATATGATAAAAATTGACAGTACGAGGCTTCTTATTTTTATATTGGGTCATCCAATACTCCCTCCTAATATTATATAGATTTATTTTATCAATAAAAAAAGAAGGTTACATCCTTCTTCATGAATAATATTAGGAAAAGCCAAGAAATTTCTCAGCTTATGGTAACTGATGGAATCGAACCACCGCTAACTTGGTACTTCACACCAATGCTCTACCAACTGAGCTAAGTTACCCAGACTAGGAAAGCTGCTATACTTAAGCTTCGCTTTTACGATTGCCACGGCATCTCAGTATCAGATTTAATGCAGAGTTACGTGTCATCGCCGACTTACTGCTAGCCATTAAAACAATCAACCTATATAGAAAAGAAATGTTTAGATTAGCTTTTGTCACAAAACGAACAAACCTGGGAAAAACCGTAAGAACAAAACGCCAATCTAGAGGATACATCGGAATTGAACCGATAAGAGATAATCGTTGTTGGCATACTTAGCTATATCTCGGTAGAACTGCCACTACCCCAGCTCGCCAATGGCTGGCTATATCCTAGAATGCTCTGTTAGGCACAGAGCTAAACCAGATGCAATTCTGTAAATTAAAATCAGACAAACAAAATATATTCGTGATCTGAACAATATTATTTTTACGCCTGCTTTCCGACAGGCAATGGGCAGGCGAGGAATTGAACCCCACTAAACATTGTGAAAGAAAATTCCTACTTTCTTTCTAAATTCCAAATTGTGCCAATCTACCCACGGCAGTTGCTGCTGCGGTCCAGCCAACAACTCCCCAGCTCTTCCTACGCTCGCCTCGAAACCGTTGAGGGTCGTGGCATAGGCGTCATTTACCTAGGCAACTATTATATACAATAGCCAATAATGGACTACCGCCTAGGCTATCAAGCAATCAGGATTCGAACCTGAGTGCCTGAGTCAAATAAATAAGAAAAAGTAAAAAATAAAAGAATTGTAAGCCAAAAGCCAAAAATAAAATTCATTTAGAGGAATGTTTATCGCCTGAATTTACTCAGGCTATAACCGCCAGTCGGATCGAACAACTGCTAACGTCTACCAAGAACGGTTACTTTAATCTGTTACTTACTGAAACAAATTAAGAACTGTATTAATTTCGAAAGGAGATTTTCTTTCAAACGTACCGCACGTAGTACTGTCAAGGTGAAGTCGAAAGATCGTAACCACCACGTCTAATCTTTCGACAATAACAATTTATCATGAAACGTACGCAAGCAGTGCGCAAGGTTTACGCAAGCTTTACGCACGACTAATTTTTCCGGATCTTAATTTTATCCGGCCATACTGTTTTTACCTTTTGACTGAAAACTCTTAAGTCTGGTAAATCATCAACACCAAAGTATCTTTTCCAGTAAAGCCAACGATCAGCGAACTCACATTGTGCGTTAATCTTCTTAGTATCAATTGACCTAGTCGACAGATTAACTGTAGCTGCTACATCAACAATGCGTAATTGATCAATGTATGTTCCAATTAAGATACGTCTGTAAGGCTTTAATGCTGTGTCAGTGCAATTATCCATTGTTCGATAAATTGCTGCACAGACCTTTCTAGCAGGATCAGCAATGTCGATATCGTCTTGTGCTTCGTCAATGAAATTCTTCTCAACGCCATTTTTGTTTGTTGATCCTGGTGCGAATGATAATTGAGGGCTTGTAAGTTGATTACGGTGTAAGCCAGCTAAATTAAGATAGCTCTGAAAATTAATAGTCAGGAACTTATCCACCCTTTTAGCAGTAGCTCTTAAATTTGGCTGTAATCCTAAGTCAATTTGATACACACTTACACTCCCTCTCGTCTTCTAGTTGTTTAATTACTTGCCTTATTTGCTGCAAGCATATCAGTGAATATTCGGTCAGCGATCTCATAAGGATCTTCATCTTCGGGACAATGGTGCTTAGCATATTTCAAGATGTTCAAGTACATCATGACCGCTGTTTCATTGCCTACTTCTAACTCGTTTCTATTTTCGTTCATCATTCGACCTCACTTTGATTTCGTGCTCAATCAAAGGTAGCAGCTCCTCAGCTTTATCTTCGTCAATCATTTCTTCGATTGTTGGCTCTATCACATTTTCAAAATTCTTGATATTTGATTTAAGCATTGATCTAAAATTCTTAAGTTGTTCTGTCTTGAAACATTTGTAATTGCAAGTATTAACTTCATATCCATACAATGTCATAGCCAAGGCTTCTCTTCCTCTTCATCAGTTAATTTATCTTCTTTAGCTACTCTTAAGTCCCAGATTCCATCGCCCATGTATGTCAAAATGTCATCGAAACTGAAAGAACACATATAGCCGTATTTAGTATGAACTCCCCAAACGCAATTGACTGCGAACTTTCTTGGATCAAACTTCAATAAACCGTTATCTTCTAAAAAACTTCTAGTATATGTGTCCTCAAACTCTTCTCTCGTTCCTCTAGTCCCAATCTTCAACTCAATTGCCATAATTATCTCTCCATTTCTTGTAATACTCTTCAACTTCTTTGTCATAGTCTACTGGCTTAAGTGAACCGTCTTCTTGTACGTGATACCACTTGCCTTTTTGATACTTTAAATCGTTGCTCATAGGCAAAACACCACAAACCCGACAGCACCCAGACAAATCAGCATCCCTGCCAGAGTGATTAATTCTGCACTATACTTCATACTGTCTCAATTCCATTCACTATAATCACCACGAAAGTTCGAATTTAAATATCATATGGACTTTTATCATTTTCGGAAATGCCCATTGTTGCTACTGTAGATAAATCCAGATATACATGCTCATGAATCCCATCAATAATTAAGATTCTGTTTTTAATTTCTTGCCCATACTCATCGAATTCTTTGCTTAATAAATTCCAGATATGTTCTTTTGTACCTTTTACAGCTATGGAATCAGTACAACCATTCTTAAATATCAAATTAACAAAGCATAACTTTCCGCCTAATTTAAACTCATCGTTCATCTAATCACCCATATCTCTCTTAATTCTCACGTCAACCCTTGCACGCTCGGCATACCTCTTTTTTACTAACAAAGTTGTTACTTGCTTGTCGTCATGATAAACACCTCTCATAACTTCAACCATTTTGTGAAGTCGTTTATCACGCTTCATTTTTGGGTTCATGCCGTCCATTATGATTTTTCCTACGTTATCAGCATCAGGTTTCTTAGTTGGCAGTTCTTGGTTAGCTAAACATAAAGCCTTACGTTTCTTGCTTAAACTCTTCGGAACTTCAAAATATGCAACAATCTTAACGTCCAAAGGTTCATCTTTATCAAACATACCTTTGAAGCTATTAATCGCTGTATACCTAACTAAATCTTCATATCGTGCCGTCTTAGCTGGAGTGTAAGTTACCGTCCTAGTAACTCTCGGTCTCGCCTTACCTACTGGCGTTCCTTCAATCGTAAAGTTAACTCTCATAAAACTTATTCAATCCAATCGTCATAAATTACAATTTTTGGGTCATCATCACTATCACACATCACGCTCATAGTATCTTTGGTCGACTGTTAAATTCATTATTCAATCACCAGCTTTGCGTTTACTTTGTGCCAAGTATCATCTGCTAAACGTCGACTATGCTGCAAAGCTGGTAATGTTGTCTCTGAGTATCCCCATATTCCTGTATCATCAGTTTGGTAAGTATTGTCGCCATTTGGAGTAATATTCATCAAGCAATAGTTACCATAGTTATCTTTTACAATTAAACCGAAGTTACCATCACTGTCTTTTAACACATCTCCAACTTGCCATTGTTCTTCTTGCTTATCTTTGGTCTTATCTACAATTTTCATCGTTAATCCTCCACAACTAAATGAGCATTTACTTTTTCAACGCAATCCCATAAATCCTTAAATGATTCAATCATTCTGTTAATTTCTTTGTATTGAATATTTGCCTGATCGCTAAAATATCCATCTCCAGAGAGTACGCCAGGAACTCCATTTAACGATACAACTGAATATTTACCTGAAATAGGTTCTTGTACAATCATTCCAAAGTCTTTAATGTTTTGATCGTAACTTTCAAAATAAATCACATCTCCTTTTTGCCATTTTCCCTCTTTCTTGTCTTTACGTTTATCAATAACTTCCATTTGCTTAACCTCCAACTACTTCTCTAACCACGCCATGAAGCACCTTAGCGACCTCACTGGCTTCTTTCTTGTCTATGAAGATTGACTGAACAAATCCAGCTGAACGTCCTGTCGTGTCTAAGATCTCAACCACGTACATATCAGGAACTGAGTACCAGCGATATTGTTTAGCATCTTCGATGATTTTCTCTAAATCGTGATTTTCTTCAAGAATTCTGTTCTCCTAGTTATTAACATCCATACCTAATAATTCAGCAATTTGTAAAAGAACATCATAATTTGCTTCTTTAAAATCTTTCACATTCATAGAATGCGACTTGCCATCTTCGGTTACCGGTTCTTCAAATCGTTAATATCTAAAAGATAAGTCAAACCGGCTTTAATATTTTCAATTTCGTTCATCGTGCTAGTCCTTTCTAAACGTTTAACGTTGATACCATGACTTTTTGGTAAGTATCATCAAATTTTCCTCTTAGCGCTTTGTTAATAATGTGCTTCTGGCCTTTAGGTGTTACCCACGTTTGAGAATATCCTCTGCCATCTCTGGTCAAGTTATGAGTAATTCTAAATAGTCCTCTTTTAACCATCTGCGTCATTGGTACGTTCCAGCTATGATTAAAACTTGAAAGATATTTTTCTTCTCTAAGCAACTGGAATAGCTGATTTCTCCCAATTACAAAACCGTTTTGAGTTAGAATTTCAGCTAATTCGCCAACAGGGATTGCATGATGGCTATATCTAATAGCCTTGGCAAAAACCACATCATCAGCATCTTTAGCAATCTTAGCTGCTTGTCTAGCATTTGCTTCTTTTAGTTCTCTCTTTTCAGTTTCCAGCAACTTCACCCGATTGTTAGCGATAGTTAAGGCGCGTTGCATAATCATGTCCGGATTATTCCACTTCTTTTCAACTTCGATTAAGTATTCTCGATATTCCTTGCCCTTTGAGGTACGGCTCAAAAGACACAGCTGCTTAGCCATATCAATTGTGAGTGCATAGTCCTGAAGCTCAATGCTACAGCGGTTTTCTCTAGGTGTACTTATAAGTACACGTTGGAAATCACTATTTTCTTTAAAGTCATTGCTGTTCTGTTCCCACCAAGCGGAAAATCTTCGCTTGATACCTAGTCCTTTATATAGCTCTCTAGCACTAACTAGCTGTTGGTCATTCTTGACCGTTACTTTGATTAATTCATTATTCATCTTCATCGTCCTCATCTTCGCTTAATATGGTTTTTAAAATAGCAAACATAGCAACATCTTCCGGACTAACATTTAGTTCTTTATCAAGAAATGCAACCAACTTAAGACCAGCATTTTCAAGTTTTTGGTTTGCTTTGTCTGTTTCATCAGTTTTGTTAAATGCAACAGCATTAGCTATATCGTTAACTGTATCCAACAACAGCCCTACATTCTTCGGCTTCTTATCAGCTTTAGTGCCTAGATTTTCTACTTTTTGACTTGCAATAGCTTCTTGGGCTGCTCTAGTTCTAATTGCAAGAATATTAGCTGTCTTCTTCAAAATATCAAGGCAATCTTCTTTGGTGTATTCACCTGGGGCAAATGGTTCTGTATCAAACCCAACAAACCCTTCTTCACTTTCAATATTTGGAAAAGAACCAGCGAATGTTACACCACCAGGAAACTCTCCAAATTCATCCCACGAATCAAAAAATAATTCTTTGCCCATCTCAACGTGATTTCTCCAGCTAAATGGATCTTTATGCAAGATTTCAATATATCCCGTGTAATAGTGACCGAAAGGCATATCCATCTCTTTCACTACGGCAATTCTTCCGCATACTTCCTCTTTGTAAATAATGTTTTCCATTTTCTATTCCTCCGTAATGTCTGAATTAATTAGCAATTGACCAATTTTTGACCAGTTAAATTCTGGACGAGTTTGTGGGTATTCTTGACTAAGCATATCCGTGATACGTTCGTATGCTTCTTGTTCTTTATCGTTCAAATCGTTAATTTCGATATACTCGTCAACATATCCTTGCAAGTAAGGTACTAAAACTCTAAAGAAATCAGCCAGCTTTTGCCACGTTTCTAGTTTTGGCTCACGCTTCCCCCGTTCATACTGGCTAATAGTTATGTATGACATATTTATTTTTTCGCTCATATCTCTTAATGATAAGCCTTTAGCTTGTCTTAATTCTTTAATTCTGTTTTGCATGGTGGTTACCTCCCGTACTCTCTAAAAATTGCGTCACGTTCTTCTCGTGATATATGCGATACTGGATTTTGTTTCTGAATTTGCTGTTGAACCTGTCCCCAATCAGTAGCCCTTCGAACTGACTTATTTCCAAAATTCCTTCGTGGAATAGGTCCTGTGTCTGGCTGATTTAGATATGCTTCAAACTTAGTCCCGAAAAGTGTTTCTGGTCTTAAGTACTGAACCATGTTGCCATCTTGTAGCCATTCAGCACACTTCTTGTCGATAACTGTCTTAAAGTCAATATCAATAAAGCCCTCGTTGTATCTAGCTTTAATTAGTCGCCTTGTAGCTTTAGAAGTTGGTCGATAATGTGAATTAGTCTTTCTGTTTAGGTAGTCAATAATTTTTTCGTAAGGTATTTTTTGAGATTTTTGTTTTGGTTCGGAGTCGACGTTCTCTGAACTCGACAATTTATTTATATTATTATCTTTACTTAACTTATCTTTACTTAACTTATCTTCGGTATACACGTTGTCATCATCTTGTATACAAGTTGTATCCAAACTGTTTACATCTTGTTCTTTTTTAGTATCCATGTTGCTATCATCTTGTTTACTTTTTGTATCCTGAACAATTGGGGATCTTGTAACAAGGCGGTATTGCTTGGTTTCTGACAATTCCAACTGCTTCTTGTCGTCTTTATAAACCGTTTCGTGATATCTATCTTTAGGAATGTAGTTGTGAACGAACCAATCTGTTATTGCGATTACTCCATCTTCAAATACAATTACGTATCCTTTTTCAACCAGAATTTTTAAATCGTCTTGCTGAGCTCCAATTGATCGAGTTATAGTTTTAGGATTTCCTAGAAATCCATCATCATCTGCGTGCATACACAAGTGCCAATATAATTCTCTACTTGATACGGGCATATCTAAGAATTTATCAGTTTCAACAATTTTATCGCTGTACATTCTTCTACCCATTTTGACCTCCTATTTGATGTATTCTCCGTCAGCAGGTAATGTTCCGAATAAATTGGATACATCTTCTTGTTTTGGTTCTTCCACACTTTGCTGTGCTTCTCTTAATTTTTCTTCTTTTTTAGCTTCCTCTTCGGCTTTCTTTAAAGCCTCTTGCTTGTCTTTTTCACGCCGTTTGTAACTTTGATTTAACTGATAAATGGCTTGAGCGTCCTGTGGAGTATGTGATCCTTTAATCCAATCTTGAGCATCAGCAATTCCATCTACAGCTTCTTGATATAATCCAGCTAAATTAGCTTTAATCCCGTTATAGTAAACTGTGTAATTATCTAGCTCTTGTTTAGATAAGACTTTAGGCTCTTCAATATTTTTTACGTCCTGTGCATCATCGTCATCTTCACTAGCAATTCCAAAAGCTGCACTTAAGGAATAACGCTTAGCATAACTGATTAAACTAGCAGTTTTTTGTGCGTCTCCGACATTAAAGTTCTTAAACCAAACTTTATTTGTTACAGCATAAAAGCCAGATACGTCTACTAAAATAGTTTGTACATCTACACCTTGATCCGTATTGTTAACATCAAAGAAGTAAGTGAACTGCACATTACCTTTATCATCAATAACTTTTTTAGTGGCTTCCATAACTGATTTATCAACGTCTGCTAAGTCTGCATACTTGTATTCATACGTATAAGGCTTACCGGTTTTAGTTTTTCCTGATACTTGAACCTTATGACTTCTTTGTGGTTGTTTGATATTAGCTTTAACTTGGGCAAAATGTAATGCCCAACTTGCACGATCTTTTACGTCTCCGACAAACTCCATCTTTATTACCTCTACCTCTCAATTGGTTCTACTTTTAATCCTTGATTTTTTATAAATTCGGCTAAATTATTCATTTGTTCATCTGAACCAGTAATTTTTAGATAAGCAACTTTTGTTTTGCCAACTACTTCTCCAGTAGTCGTATCAATTACTGAATTACCTTTAACTGCTTGCTTAACGGGTTCATCTTTTTTTGAACTTAATTCTCTTTGACGTTTTCCGTCACTCTTAATTCGAGCTAATATTTCAGAAATAGTTAAATCATCAATTAAATTGATATAACTATCTGGCAAAATTTGCTCTTTTTCAGCAGCTTCTGTAATCAAAGTGATTTTTTCATTTTTGAAATCACGTTCTTGTGCTGCTTTTTCTAAAAGTTGATTGATAGTTTCTTCAATCTTCTTCCAGTTATTAGACTTGTTATCCCACTTAGCGTCATAAGCTATATCTTCATGAGTAAGACCAAACTTTTCAGCCATTTTGTCGATGTGCTTAATATTAGCCTCGTGTCTTAACTTAATGCCTTGCTCTCTATAGTCCTTCAATCCTTGATGAATTTGACCAGAAACATCTGTAATCTCATCAATTAAGGCGTCCATCTGCTCATTGAACTCATCTAAAGGTTTTAATGCCTGCTTTCTAACAGCACTTTTAGCAGCTTTTAGAGCCTTAGCTTTTTTATTTAAATCAGCAGCAATTGCTTTATCCCCTTTTAAATTTTCAGGAACGACAACATAGCCGTTGTATCTTTTATAAATTTCATCAGTCTCTTCTTTAAGCTTTTCATAATCGTCAAACTCAATTGAGGCTGGAGTAAATTTAACCTTATAATCAGGACTAGTTTCATCTAGTTTGGTTGAAATTTCTTGCATTAGTAATTGCCCTCCATACCGTCAAAATAATTTGTAACGTCTTGTTTCCAAGAATCATCATTTGGATCTTCTACACTGGCAAGTTCTTCAATTAAGTCTTTTTTATCGTCCCAGCCTGTAAGACTCATATAATTATCAATACCTAATCTGAAGATTTGAGCTATAACAAAATGTTTAAAACTTAAATAATCCTGATTTGCATCACCAATAGTAACTAAGTTCCAACCTTCAAATGCTGAACTAATGCCTTGATCTGCTAGTCTTCTTTGTTCTTCTTTTAAACGCTGCTCCCTAAAAGTTACAGCCTGTGCGGGTGTCATTATTTCGATCATTGTGGTAAAATACTCCTTAGTAATTTAATTTATAAAACCTTTGATTAGTCGTTACTGATTGCAGTCGGTAACGGCTTTTTTTTGTTGCATTAAAGCAATTTGAAATTGTTTATCGTACTCATCAGCTACTAGTGGCGATCTATCTTGTCTTGCAAAAAATGCGTTGCTATTGCTGATTAATCTTGCTTCTAATGTCATTTACTCCACCTCCTTAAAGAAATACTCTCCAGAAGTAATAGCCCAACATAGTGATACATATAATCCCAGCTGCAATTACTTCTGAACATACAATTGCAACTAGCCAATCTGTCTTATGCTTCATTCCAGCGATCTCCATTCGTTACTAAATCTGTAAGTGCTGCGTTAATTTGCTCTTGCTGTTCCTTAGTGCCTATCTTTTTAAACATATCGGCTAACTGAATAACACTTTCTAAGGTGTTACCTAAATAAGCAATTTCAGCCGATCCATTTTTGTTAACAACAATTTGTTCATCTTTGATACCAATTTGATATTCGGCATCTTTCTTAAATTCGAATACGCCTCTTGATACCAATTGTCTAATTACGTCACCAGTTGTAACTTTTATCATTTTTCTATCTCTCCAAATCCTTAATACTTGCATTCCAATCAATGCGGTGGTAGTTAGCCTCAATCCACTTCTTAGCATCTTTTCTAAAAATAATTGTTTTCTTGCCACCTCTTGGGTTAACTACAAAACCATCATTTTCGAAATCAACTTCTGGAAATTCGTCAAATATAAAAACTCTGACCCATTCCTTGCCCTTACCTCCGCAGTACTTTTTTCGGAACTCATCAATATTGATTGTTGCGCCCTCTGCTTCTTCCTTTTCCTTATCAAATAAAGCTTTGATAATCGGTTTAAAGATAACTATGAGAGCATCTTTATTAATTAGCTCAGGCATTTAATCACCTACTTAGTCGTCTGCATGTTCAAGCTCAAACTTGATTTGATCTTCTGTTTCTTTTAAATCATCGAAGTAACCAACACCGTCATCAATTTGTTCTGGCCATAAAACCCAAACATCTTGATCGGTATCAAAAATCAACTCTCCGTACTTTTCTCCGTTTACTTCAACTTTTACTGTTTTTGTGCTTTCATCTTTGATAAATTTGACTTTCATTTCTTGTATCTCCTTTTCGTTTAATTATTATTAGCTATTTTAAACTTTTTGTGTAACTTGATGATAAAAAAATAGTTGGACTAATTCCTAAAACTTTTGAAACTTTAAATGCAAAATCAGCATCAAATGCTTTTGCTACCCGTAATCTTCTATTGAAAGCTTGAGGTGTAATTCCTACTTTACTTGCAACAAATGTTTTAGAAATACCATGATCTTCTAGATATTTTTCTAAAATCAAATTAGCATTTTCCTTAGTAACATTTGCCATCTCTTCACCGCCCTTTCAAGTTAAACGTTTTGTTTAATTAACTTACATAATTATAATAACACATTTGGTTTAAATTACAATACTTTTTTAAACTTATTTTTTAAATTTATACATTTTTTGTTTAAATGTTTTACAATAAGTTTAACAAAATAGCGATGGAGGTGCTTTCAATGAGTGCATTTAGCAATCGATTAATTGCATTGCGTGAGGAAAATAATCTCAGCAAAACAGCAGTCGCAAAAAAATTAGGTTTGAGTGTTCAACGCTATGCCAATTGGGAATACGGAACTCGTGAACCAGATTTAGAGAACTTAGCTGCCATAGCTAAATTATATGGAGTATCAACCGATTATCTAACGGGACAAAACAATGACCGAGATAAACAATCCGTTGACCTAGAAAAAGACCCTGTCGTTCTTAGTTACGGTGGACGCCCTGTATCAGATGAAGATATGGACGTTATCAAGGCTATCCTTGAAAGACATAAGAATGATGGAGAACCCCATTACGAGTAATGCCTATGTATAACAATGATTTACTACTATATATATGTCACTTAATCGAAGATCAAGGTCTGGGTGTCATACTATCTCGATTAGAAGACAGACATTTTCGTTCTAGGTATCTTCCTAAACAGAAAACTATCATTATTAACACAAACTGGTGGTATCCTCCAGAAGTTCCATTTATGGCTGCTCACGAATTAGGGCATTGCATAAATGGCGATAAAGGGGTTATGTACTATGCGTATGATTATGACTGGCAAGAACATGATGCCTTTAATAGAAACGATGACGCATTCAAGGAAGATCAAGCCGACCTGTACGGCTTAAATCTCATTTGGGACTATGCCTCTTCCCAAGGTTATACTTGCGAAGATCCTGGAGAGTTTATGTTACATTTTGGCATTCCTGAAAGAATGAAAAAAATTGTTGCTAAAAAGTTTGAACGTAACAACGATTTACTATTTTAGGTGGTTTTATGTTTATCGGTATTCTTATTGTAATTATAGTCTTTCTATTTTTTTATATTTTAGGTAGCAAGTCTGCTTCCTCTAATAATGAAACTAATTCTATCTCTCATTCTGAAAATGATGATAAGTATTCAGAATATTTTAAAATAATGGATTTAAGGCCTAAATTTAGAGATTATTACGGCAGAGATATGGACTATCCCAAATATAATGATAAATACAATACGGGAACTGAATTTAAGTTGCGACAGTTGTTGTTATTAGTATGGTTTAGTAGAACCAAAAAAGGACGTTTAGTGACTACATCAATTCCTCAGTATTTTTACTACGATTACAACATTAATGGCAATAAACTTTTGCAACACTTTATTGCTAGAGGTTGGATAATCGAAGATGACGAAAGATACATATTGTCTGATGAAGGAAAAAAAGTTGCTAAACAGTATGCAGCTTTGTGGGAATTACACAGAAATAATCAATTTCCATTCTGTTTAGATGAAGATTATCCAAATTGGAATGATGGCAAGCTCTTAAAAAAATATTACGAAAAAGAAATACAATATTTCAAAGCATTCATCGAATATGATAAGAAACTGATTAATTTTTATAAAGAAACTCCTTCTTACTTTACAAGTAAAGAAGAACAACAACATGAAATTCAAGCTGAAAAAGCTGATATAGAGAGATTAAAACATCAAATAAATAAAGATAGAGATAAGATATCACTTGAAGTCCAATTCTGATGACTTTAAAAGCTGATGTGAATGTTTTACTCGGAGGATAATTATGGGATTATTTGATAATTTAAGCCAAAAAATTACTGATGCATCAGCTAAGCGCAAAGAAGCAAAAGCTGAAAAGAAAAAGCAAAGAGAACAAGAAGATCAAGAATATGAACAATTGCTAAATACATTTCTTGCTAATAAAGCAACTCAATATTCAAATATTTATTTTGATCTAAAGTCTAATCAAATATTAATAGGTCGTCGACTTTTGTCTCGAGAATATAGACTACTTAGTTTTTCTGATATTCAAACTTATGATATTAGTCAACAAGACCACAATGAGACAGAAACAAAAAGTACAAGCAAAAAGAAACATACGATTACTCGATCCGTTGCCGGTGGTCTAATTGCTGGTCCTGTTGGAGCTGTCATTGGTGGCGTTACTGGAAAAACAAAAGGTCATTCAAATTCAGTTACTAAAGAATATCTTGATTATTTAGGACTATCTATTATGCTAAAAGATGGCTCGACTTTTGCCATTCCCTTTCTTACGCAAACAACTAAAAGTGACAGTTATACTGCTCAAAATGCTTATAACGAATTGTATGACATCATGGCAATAATTAAAGCAGGAATGAATGCTACTAAACAACAAGAAGAAAATATCGCAGATTCTTCATCAAGTAACACAAGTCCTTTAGATGAAATCAAAAAATTAAAAGAATTACTCGATATGAATGCCATTACACAGGAAGAGTTTGAAGCTAAGAAAAAAGAGTTATTAAATTTATAAATATTTTAGCCAGTTAACGCTGGTTTTATTTTTACAGTTCAGCAGAACTGATGTTCTAAAGGAGGTGACAAAAATGTTAACCAATCGGGAAAAACTTAGAAGATTAGGAATTTTCGCTTGCGATCCTTATGGAGAAGAGAAAGATATTTGCGATGAAGACTTTGAAAAAATAGTTGAGATTCTAGGAAAAAAAGATAAGAAAAAGGATTAAAAAATGGCTGTTTATAAAGATAGTAAGTCAAAAACGTGGTATATCAAGCGCTCTTGGTACGATGTAAATGGTAAACGGCATTATATTACCCGCCGAGGATTTAAGAATAAACGTGAAGCTGAAAAAGAAGATAGTAAATTAGCGGTTCAGGTAAACGATGGCATCAACGTAACAGAAAACCCAATTTTTGCTGATTATTACGATAATTGGGTTAAGACATATAAAGGTACTCCGGGCGGTCAAAGTAATTCTGTAGCCCCTAATACGCTAATCGAATATTTGTTGCAAGGGAAAAGGATTAGAACCTACTTTGGAGCTACCAAAATCAAAACAATAAAGAGAACCGCATATCAGCAATTTATAAACGATTTTGGGAAAGATCATGCTAAAACAACCATGCGCAAACTTCATAATATTATCAAAGCTTGTGTTCGTTCTGCGATTAATGACGGCATAATAACAAGAAATTTCACTGACGATATTTCCCTAGCTTATAATCAAGATAAAGCTTATAAGGTCACTTATTTACAAGATAAGGATATTCCTAGACTATATAAATATCTTTATGACCATAGGAAGCCACAGTATTCCTCTTCATATATGTTGATGTTAATGCTCCTAACAGGATTAAGAGAAAGCGAAGTTGCAGGATTAACGTGGAATAATATTAATTCCAGAAGTAATCTTATTACCGTAGAAAAAAGTTGGGTGTATACTCAAAAAGATTATGGACCAACAAAAAACGGGTCATCTCAACGAATTGTGAGTGTCCCGTCTAAAATGATGGATTGTATTCAAGAATTAAAAGATAATCATAAAACCAAAGTCTTCTGGTCAAAAGCTCATAGGTGCTTACCTGGATCTAAGGGTTTAACAGAATGTCTTAGAACTGCACTGAAAAATTTAGATATTTCAGCTGATGGTTTCCACCCTCACTCTTTACGACATTCTCAAGTTGCACTTTTGCTTCAAGCTGATATTTCTACCTATGACATTGCGCAACGTTTAGGACATGCCACAACTAAAACTACAGAAGAAACATATGCTTACGAATTTGAAAAACATAGAGAATTAGTTAACAAGAAAATTAATGATGTATTATCTAAAAAAATCGAAAATTAACTTGCTTAGGGGTCATTTGGGGGTCAAACTCAATTTTGGCTTATTTATAAAACCTCACAAATAGCTCTACATCAATATGACCCCGGTGAGATTCGAACTCACCTCTACGGTTTAGGAGACCA
>OAWU01000267.1_pt1 | contig 38378 bp, 6 predicted proteins | sample 1477041 | NCBI WGS metagenome assembly OAWU01 (sample SAMEA2580266, study PRJEB22360) | human gut metagenome | biome: human gut; feature: human-associated habitat; material: faeces | place: Denmark | collected 2008/2010
ATAGATAAAATATGAATAATTAATTAATGGTATTTACATATTCATAACCAAAGGATAAAATAATTGTGAAATTATTCACAAATGAAAGAGGAGTGTTGCAAATGTTAGTTGCAGTAGTCAAAGAATTAAAACAAGGTGAAGGACGTGTAGCTTGCACACCCGAAAATGTGCGTAAGTTAACGGATGCAGGACATAAAGTAATTGTTGAAAAAAATGCTGGCATTGGTTCAGGATTTTCTAACGATATGTATGAAAAAGAAGGCGCTAAGATCGTAACTCACGAACAAGCATGGGAAGCAGATCTTGTTATCAAAGTAAAAGAACCACATGAAAGCGAATATCAATATTTCAAAAAGAATCAAATCATCTGGGGATTTTTACATCTAGCATCTTCAAAAGAAATAGTAGAAAAAATGCAAGAAGTTGGTGTAACTGCGATTAGTGGTGAAACCATTATAAAAAATGGAAAAGCAGAATTATTAGCGCCAATGAGTGCTATAGCAGGTCAACGCTCAGCAATTATGGGAGCTTACTACTCTGAAGCACAACATGGTGGTCAAGGTACTTTAGTGACTGGTGTACATGAAAATGTGGATATACCTGGTAGTACATATGTGATTTTCGGTGGTGGCGTAGCAGCAACAAATGCAGCAAATGTTGCCTTGGGACTAAATGCTAAAGTAATCATTATCGAGTTAAACGATGACCGCATTAAATATCTTGAAGATATGTATGCAGAAAAAGATGTCACAGTAGTCAAATCAACACCAGAAAATTTAGCAGAACAAATTAAGAAAGCAGATGTATTTATTTCTACAATTTTAATTCCAGGTGCGAAACCGCCAAAATTGGTTACTCGTGAGATGGTTAAATCAATGAAAAAAGGTTCAGTATTAATCGATATAGCTATTGACCAAGGTGGAACTATTGAAACAATTAGACCAACTACAATTTCTGATCCAGTGTATGAAGAAGAAGGTGTGATTCATTATGGTGTACCAAATCAACCAGGAGCAGTCCCAAGAACTTCAACAATGGCATTAGCACAAGGAAATATTGATTATATATTAGAAATTTGTGACAAAGGCTTAGAACAAGCAATTAAAGATAATGAAGCCTTAAGTACTGGTGTAAACATTTACCAAGGACAAGTGACAAATCAAGGATTAGCTTCATCACATGACCTAGATTATAAAGAAATATTAAATGTTATCGAATAGATAATAATTTAAATGAAATTGAGTGAAATGAATATTTTAAATATAGCATTATAGTTTGGACTAAAAATTTACAAAACGGAAGGATGTAATTATTATGACAACCAACACAGTTACATTACAAACAGCACATATTGTAAGTTTAGGAGATATCGAAGAAGCTAAAGCAAGCATTAAACCATTTATTCGTCGAACACCACTAATTAAATCTATGTATTTAAGTCAAAATATCACTAAAGGTAACGTATATTTAAAACTTGAAAATATGCAGTTTACAGGTTCATTTAAATTTAGAGGTGCTAGCAATAAAATTAATCATTTGTCAGATGAACAAAAAGCTAAAGGTATTATTGGCGCATCAGCCGGAAATCATGCACAAGGTGTAGCTTTGACAGCAAAACTATTAGGTATTGATGCAACGATTGTGATGCCAGAAACAGCACCAATTGCTAAACAGAATGCTACCAAAGGATATGGTGCAAAAGTCATTTTAAAAGGTAAAAACTTTAATGAAACTAGACTTTATATGGAAGAATTAGCGAAAGAAAATGGTATGACAATTGTTCATCCATATGATGATAAGTTTGTCATGGCTGGTCAAGGAACAATAGGATTAGAAATTTTAGATGATATATGGAATGTTAATACGGTCATTGTTCCAGTTGGTGGAGGTGGCCTAATTGCAGGTATTGCCACCGCTTTAAAATCATTCAACCCATCAATTCATATTATCGGCGTTCAAGCTGAAAATGTGCATGGCATGGCAGAGTCATTCTATAAGAGAGCTTTAACTGAACATCGTGAAGATAGCACAATTGCAGATGGTTGTGATGTAAAAGTACCAGGTGAAAAAACATACGAAGTAGTAAAACATTTAGTAGATGAATTTATTCTTGTATCAGAAGAGGAAATAGAACATGCAATGCAAGATTTAATGCAACGTGCCAAAATCATTACAGAAGGTGCAGGAGCTTTACCTACAGCAGCTATTTTAAGTGGGAAAATTGATAAAAAATGGCTAGAGGGTAAAAATGTCGTTGCATTAGTTTCAGGAGGAAACGTTGACTTAACTAGAGTTTCTGGTGTCATTGAACATGGCTTAAATATCGCGGATACAAGTAAGGGTGTGGTAGGTTAAAACTTCCAATCTTAAAAATGAGGTGTAATTATGTCAAATGGTAAAGAATTACAAAAAAATATAGGTTTCTTCTCAGCGTTTGCTATTGTTATGGGGACAGTTATTGGTTCAGGAGTATTCTTTAAAATATCAAACGTAACAGAAGTAACAGGAACAGCAGGAATGGCCTTGTTTGTATGGTTCCTAGGCGGCATCATTACCATTTGTGCGGGGTTAACAGCAGCAGAACTTGCTGCTGCAATCCCTGAAACAGGTGGCTTAACGAAGTATATAGAATATACATACGGTGATTTCTGGGGCTTCCTATCAGGTTGGGCGCAATCATTTATTTATTTTCCAGCTAACGTAGCAGCATTGTCTATCGTATTTGCGACACAGCTAATTAATTTATTCCATTTATCTATAGGTTCGTTAATACCAATAGCAATCGCATCTGCGTTATCTATTGTGTTGATAAATTTCCTAGGTTCAAAAGCAGGCGGAATTTTACAATCAGTTACTTTAGTAATTAAACTGATTCCAATCATCGTTATTGTAATTTTTGGTATTTTTCAATCTGGAGATATCACTTTTTCATTAATTCCAACTACAGGTAATTCAGGAAATGGTTTCTTTACAGCAATTGGTAGTGGTTTATTAGCAACTATGTTTGCATATGATGGTTGGATTCATGTAGGAAATGTTGCGGGGGAACTTAAAAATCCTAAACGCGATTTACCTTTAGCGATTTCAGTTGGTATCGGTTGTATTATGGCTGTGTATTTATTAATTAACGCTACATTCTTATTAACGTTGCCAATAGAACTACTTGCTGGTAATTTAAATGCAGCTTCAGATACATCAAAAATATTATTTGGTGAAAATGGCGGTAAGATTATTACAATCGGTATATTAATTTCTGTTTATGGTACGATTAATGGCTATACTATGACTGGTATGCGCGTACCATATGCAATGGCTGAAAGAAAATTATTGCCATTTAGCCACTTATTCGCAAAATTAACAAAATCTGGCGCACCATGGTTTGGCGCAATTATACAACTTATAATCGCTATCATCATGATGTCAATGGGAGCATTTGATACGATTACAAATATGTTAATCTTTGTTATTTGGTTGTTCTATTGTATGTCATTTGTTGCGGTAATAATTTTAAGAAAACGTGAACCAAATATGGAACGACCATATAAAGTACCATTATATCCGATCATACCTTTAATTGCTATTTTGGCAGGATCATTTGTATTAATTAATACACTGTTTACACAATTTATATTAGCAATCATTGGAATTCTAATAACAGCACTTGGTATACCAGTTTATTACTATAAAAAGAAACAAAAAGCAGCATAAGATAAGATAACTAGCATTGAGAATAAATGGATGGACTACTAATAAATTTAAAGTTTTACACATTAAAATCAAAAACCATTCAATTATTCTATGGAACAGACAAATTTCTGTTATGGAATTTGTCTGTTTTTCAAAAGTATAGGGAGGCAAATAGAGATGGAAAAGCCGTCAAGAGAGGCATTTGAAGGCAATAATAAGTTGTTAATAGGAATTGTTCTAAGTGTAATAACGTTTTGGCTATTTGCACAATCATTGGTTAATGTTGTACCAATACTTGAAGATAGTTTCAATACAGATATTGGAACGGTTAATATCGCCGTTAGTATAACTGCTTTATTTTCAGGAATGTTTGTAGTAGGAGCAGGTGGTCTTGCTGATAAATATGGCAGAATTAAACTCACGAACATTGGTATTATCTTAAATATATTAGGTTCATTATTAATCATTATTTCAAATATTCCTTTATTACTTATTATAGGAAGATTAATTCAAGGACTTTCAGCAGCATGTATTATGCCTGCAACTTTGTCTATTATTAAGTCATATTACATTGGGAAAGATAGACAACGCGCTTTAAGTTATTGGTCAATTGGCTCATGGGGCGGCTCTGGTGTTTGTTCATTTTTTGGAGGTGCAGTTGCAACGCTTTTAGGTTGGCGTTGGATTTTCATCCTATCAATTATAATTTCATTAATTGCACTGTTTCTTATTAAAGGCACACCTGAAACTAAATCTAAATCGATTTCTCTAAATAAATTTGACATTAAAGGTCTGGTTCTTTTAGTCATTATGCTCCTCAGTTTAAATATTTTAATTACTAAAGGATCAGAATTAGGTGTAACCTCACTTCTTTTTATCACTTTATTAGCAATTGCAATTGGATCTTTTAGTTTATTTATAGTTCTTGAAAAGCGTGCTACAAATCCTTTAATCGATTTTAAATTATTTAAAAATAAAGCTTACACAGGTGCAACAGCTTCAAACTTTTTGTTAAATGGTGTTGCAGGAACATTAATAGTAGCCAACACATTTGTTCAAAGAGGTTTAGGATATTCTTCATTGCAAGCAGGAAGTTTATCAATCACTTATTTAGTAATGGTACTAATTATGATTCGTGTTGGTGAAAAGTTACTTCAAACACTCGGATGCAAGAAACCAATGTTAATTGGAACAGGAGTTCTTATTGTCGGAGAATGTCTCATTTCATTAACTTTCTTGCCAGAAATATTGTATGTCATTTGTTGTATTATAGGTTATTTATTCTTTGGTTTAGGACTAGGGATATATGCTACACCATCAACAGATACAGCAATTGCAAATGCACCGTTAGAAAAAGTAGGCGTTGCTGCAGGTATCTATAAAATGGCTTCTGCATTAGGTGGAGCATTTGGCGTCGCATTGAGTGGTGCAGTATATGCAATCGTATCAAATATGACAAACATTTATACAGGTGCAATGATTGCATTATGGTTAAATGCAGGTATGGGAATATTATCATTCGTTATCATTTTGTTACTTGTGCCTAAACAAAACGACACTCAATTATGATAATTGAGAATTAAATTGAAATCATACAAGTCGCTACAATATTAAACAAAAATATAAACCGATTCTTATGTGTCATTATTTTAAATGAACATAGGGATTGGTTTTTTATTACTCTTTTACACTACTTTATTTATAATTATTATAAATTGTCACAAATTCAATTTACCTTACAATATATTTTGTGTTATTATATTCTGGAGCATAAATAAATTGTTCGACACATAGTTGTAATGTGTTTCAATACTTTTTGGATAGATTGCGAAATTGTATTGAATCGTCATCGTTTTAAATTTTTAAATGAGAATGGAATGAGCATTACAATACACAAGCAATCAAAAGTAAATACATTCACAACACAACAGAGACATAACAACAAGATAAGGAGTGAACAATAGCTGTGAATTATCGTGATAAAATTCAAAAGTTTAGTATTCGTAAATATACAGTTGGTACATTTTCAACTGTCATTGCGACATTGGTATTTTTAGGATTCAATACATCACAAGCACATGCTGCTGAAACAAATCAACCAGCAAGCGTGGTTAAACAGAAACAACAAAGTAATAATGAACAGACTGAGAATCGAGAATCTCAAGTACAAAATTCTCAAAATTCACAAAATGGTCAATCATTATCTGCTACTCATGAAAATGAGCAACCAAATATTAGTCAAGCTAATTTAGTAGATCAAAAAGTAGCGCAATCATCTACTACTAATGATGAACAACCAGCATCTCAAAATGTAAATACAAAGAAAGATTCGGCAACGGCTGCGACAACACAACCAGATAAAGAACAAAGTAAGCATAAACAAAACGAAAGTCAATCTGCTAATAAAAATGGAAACGACAATAGAGCGGCTCATGTAGAAAATCATGAAGCAAATGTAGTAACAGCTTCAGATTCATCTGATAATGGTAACGTACAACATGACCGAAATGAATTACAAGCATTTTTTGATGCAAATTATCATGATTATCGCTTTATTGACCGTGAAAATGCAGATTCTGGCACATTTAACTATGTAAAAGGCATTTTTGATAAGATTAATACGTTATTAGGCAGTAATGATCCAATAAACAATAAAGACTTGCAACTTGCATACAAAGAATTGGAACAAGCTGTTGCTTTAATTCGTACAATGCCTCAACGTCAACAGACTAGCCGACGTTCAAATAGAATTCAAACGCGTTCGGTTGAGTCAAGAGCTGCAGAGCCTAGATCAGTATCAGACTATCAAAATGCAAATTCATCATATTATGTTGAAAATGCTAATGATGGTTCGGGCTATCCTGTTGGTACATATATCAATGCTTCTAGTAAAGGGGCGCCATATAATTTACCAACTACACCATGGAATACATTGAAGGCCTCTGACTCAAAGGAAATTGCTCTTATGACAGCGAAACAAACTGGAGACGGGTACCAATGGGTTATTAAGTTTAATAAAGGACATGCTCCACATCAAAATATGATCTTTTGGTTTGCATTACCAGCAGACCAAGTGCCAGTAGGAAGAACTGACTTTGTAACAGTTAATTCAGATGGAACAAATGTACAATGGAGTCATGGAGCAGGAGCAGGTGCAAATAAACCACTTCAACAAATGTGGGAATATGGAGTAAATGATCCTCATCGTTCACATGACTTTAAAATAAGAAATAGAAGTGGCCAAGTAATATATGACTGGCCAACTGTCCATATTTATTCTTTAGAAGATTTATCTAGAGCGAGTGATTATTTTAGTGAAGCTGGAGCAACAGCTGCTACTAAAGCATTTGGTAGACAAAATTTTGAATATATTAATGGTCAAAAACCTGCTGAATCACCGGGTGTTCCTAAAGTTTATACTTTCATCGGTCAAGGTGATGCAAGTTATACAATTTCATTTAAAACACAAGGTCCAACTGTTAATAAATTGTATTATGCAGCAGGTGGGCGTGCTTTAGAGTACAATCAATTATTTATGTACAGTCAACTATACGTCGAATCAACGCAAGACCATCAACAACGTCTTAATGGTTTAAGACAAGTGGTTAATCGTACATATCGCATAGGTACAACTAAACGTGTAGAAGTGAGTCAAGGAAATGTACAAACGAAAAAGGTATTAGAAAGTACAAACCTAAATATAGATGATTTTGTTGATGATCCTTTAAGTTATGTTAAGACGCCGAGTAATAAAGTGTTAGGATTTTATTCGACTAATGCAAACACTAATGCTTTTAGACCGGGTGGAGCCCAACAATTAAATGAATATCAATTAAGTCAATTATTTACTGATCAAAAATTACAAGAAGCAGCAAGAACTAGAAACCCAATAAGATTAATGATTGGTTTCGACTATCCTGATGCTTATGGTAATAGTGAAACTTTAGTTCCTGTTAACTTAACGGTATTACCTGAAATCCAACATAATATTAAATTCTTTAAAAATGACGATACTCAAAATATTGCTGAAAAACCATTTTCAAAACAAGCTGGGCATCCAGTTTTCTATGTATATGCAGGTAACCAAGGGAATGCTTCCGTGAATTTAGGTGGTAGCGTAACATCTATTCAACCATTACGTATTAATTTAACAAGTAATGAGAATTTTACAGATAAAGATTGGCAAATTACAGGTATTCCGCGTACATTACACATTGAAAACTCGACAAATAGAACTAATAATGCTAGAGAACGTAACATTGAACTTGTTGGTAACTTATTACCAGGGGATTACTTTGGAACGATACGTTTTGGACGTAAAGAACAATTATTCGAAATACGTGTTAAGCCACATACGCCAAGAATTACAACTACAGCAGAGGAATTAAGAGGTACAGCATTACAAAAAGTCCCAGTTACAGTTACGAATATTCCGTTGGATCCATCGGCATTAGTATATTTAGTTTATCCAACAGAACAAACAAGAGATGGTGGAACTGAGGCAGATCAAATACCGTCCGGCTATACAATACTGGCAACAGGGACACCTGATGGTGTGCATAATACCATAACGATACCACCAAAAGACTATACTGTATTTATACCTCCAGTGGGTAAACAAATTAGAGCATTAATTTATTACAATAAAGTAGTAGCGTCTAATATGAGTAGTCCTGTTACAATTTTGCCGGATGATATTCCACCGACAATTAATAATCCAGTTGGTTTAAATGCGAAATATTATCGTGGTGATGAAGTCAACTTTACAATGGGTGTCTCTGATAGACATTCTGGATTAAAAAGTACAACTATTACGACATTGCCAAGTGGTTGGACATCAAATTTAACTAAATCCGACAACAAAAACGGCTCATTAGCTATTACAGGTAGAGTCTCTATGAATCAGGCATTTAACAGTGATATTACATTTAAAGTGTCAGCGACAGACAATGTCAATAATACGACGAATGATAGTCAGTCTAAACATGTGACAGTACATGTAGGTAAAATTAGTGAAGATGCGCATCCAATTGTCTTAGGAAATGCTGAAAAAGTTGTCGTTGTAAATCCGACATCTGTATCTAATGATGAAAAACAACGAATAATTACTGCATTTATGAATAAAAACCAAAATATAAGAGGTTATTTAGCTTCATCAAATCCAGTTACAGTTGATAATAATGGTAATGTCACATTACATTACCGTGATGGCTCATCAACAACGCTTGATGCTACAAATGTGATGACATACGAACCAGTTGTGAAACCTGAATATCAAACTGCCAATGCTGCTAAAACAGCAACGGTAACGATTGCTAAAGGACAATCATTTAATATTGGTGATATTAAACAATATTTTACTTTAAGTAATGGACAAGCGATTCCGAATGGAACATTTACAAATATTACTTCTGATAGAACGATTCCAACTGCACAAGAAGTTAGTCAAATGAATGCAGGCACGCAGTTATATCATATAGTTGCTTCAAATGCATATCATAAAGACACTGAAGATTTCTATATTAGTTTAAAAATCGTTGATGTGAAGCAACCTGAAGGCGATCAACGTGTCTATCGTACGTCAACATATGATTTAACTACTGATGAAATCTCAAAAGTAAAACAAGCTTTTATTAATGCAAATAGAGATGTAATTACGCTTGCCGAAGGTGATATTTCAGTTACAAATACACCTAATGGTGCTAATGTAAGTACTATTACAGTAAATATTAATAAAGGTCGATTAACGAAATCATTCGCGTCAAACCTAGCTAATATGAATTTCTTGCGTTGGGTTAATTTCCCACAAGATTACACAGTATCTTGGACAAATGCGAAAATTGCAAATCGACCAACTGATGGTGGTCTATCTTGGTCTGATGACCATAAATCATTAATTTATCGTTATGATGCTACATTAGGCACACAAATTACAACTAATGATATTTTAACGATGCTAAAAGCGACTACTACAGTGCCTGGATTGCGTAATAATATTACTGGTAATGAAAAAACACAAGCAGAAGCAGGTGGAAGACCAAACTATAGAACAACTGGTTATTCGCAAGCAAATGCAACATCTGATGGCCAAAGACAATATACGTTGAATGGTCAAGTGATTCAAATATTGGACATTATCAACCCTTCAAACGGTTATGGTGGGCAACCTGTTACAAATTCAAATACTCGTGCAAACCATAGTAACTCAACTGTTGTTAACGTAAACGAACCGGCAGCTAATGGTGCTGGCGCATTTACAATTGACCACGTTGTAAAAAGTAATTCTACACATAATGCAAGTGATGCAGTTTATAAAGCACAGTTATACTTAACGCCATATGGTCCAAAACAATATGTTGAACATTTAAATCAAAATACAGGAAATACTACTGACGCTATTAACATTTATTTTGTACCAAGTGACTTAGTGAATCCAACAATTTCAGTAGGTAATTACACTAATCATCAAGTGTTCTCAGGTGAAACATTTACAAATACGATTACAGCGAATGATAACTTTGGTGTGCAATCTGTAACTGTACCAAATACATCACAAATTACAGGTATTGTTGATAATAACCATCAACATGTTTCTGCAACGGCACCAAATGTGACATCAGCAACTAATAAGACAATCAATTTATTAGCAACTGATACAAGCGGCAATACAGCTACAACTTCGTTCAATGTAACAGTGAAACCTTTGCGTGATAAATATCGAGTTGGTACTTCATCAACGGCTGCTAATCCTGTGAGAATTGCCAATATTTCGAATAATGCGACAGTATCACAAGCTGATCAAACGGCAATTATTAATTCATTAACGTTTACTGAAACAGTACCAAATAGAAGTTATGCAAGAGCAAGTGCGAATGAAATCACTAGTAAAACAGTTAGTAATGTCAGTCGTACTGGAAATAATGCCAATGTCACAGTAACTGTTACTTATCAAGATGGAACAACATCAACAGTGACTGTACCTGTAAAGCATGTCATTCCAGAAATCGTTGCACATTCGCATTACACTGTACAAGGCCAAGACTTCCCAGCAGGTAATGGTTCTAGTGCATCAGATTACTTTAAGTTATCTAATGGTAGTGCCATTCCAGATGCAACTATTACATGGGTAAGTGGTCAAGCGCCAAATAAAGATAATACACGTATTGGTGAAGATATAACAGTAACTGCACATATCTTAATTGATGGTGAAACAACGCCGATTACGAAAACAGCAACATATAAAGTAGTAAGAACTGTACCGAAACATGTCTTTGAAACAGCCAGAGGTGTTTTATACCCAGGTGTTTCAGATATGTATGATGCGAAACAATATGTTAAGCCAGTAAATAATTCTTGGTCGACAAATGCGCAACATATGAATTTCCAATTTGTTGGAACATATGGTCCTAACAAAGATGTTGTAGGCATATCTACTCGTCTTATTAGAGTGACATATGATAATAGACAAACTGAAGATTTAACTATTTTATCTAAAGTTAAACCTGACCCACCAAGAATTGACGCAAACTCTGTGACATATAAAGCAGGTCTTACAAACCAAGAAATTAAAGTTAATAACGTATTAAATAACTCGTCAGTAAAATTATTTAAAGCAGATAATACACCATTAAATGTCACAAATATTACTCATGGTAGTGGTTTTAGTTCGGTTGTGACAGTAAGTGACGCGTTACCAAATGGCGGAATTAAAGCAAAATCTTCAATTTCAATGAACAATGTGACGTATACGACGCAAGACGAACATGGTCAAGTTGTTACAGTAACAAGAAATGAATCTGTTGATTCAAATGACAGTGCAACAGTAACAGTGACACCACAATTACAAGCAACTACTGAAGGCGCTGTATTTATTAAAGGTGGCGACGGTTTTGATTTCGGACACGTAGAAAGATTTATTCAAAACCCGCCACATGGGGCAACGGTTGCATGGCATGATAGTCCAGATACATGGAAGAATACAGTCGGTAACACTCATAAAACTGCGGTTGTAACATTACCTAATGGTCAAGGTACGCGTAATGTTGAAGTTCCAGTCAAAGTTTATCCAGTTGCTAATGCTAAGGCGCCATCACGTGATGTGAAAGGTCAAAATTTGACTAGTGGAACGGATGCGATAAACTACATTACATTTGATCCAAATACTAACACGAATGGTATTACAGCGGCTTGGGCAAATAGACAACAACCAAATAATCAACAAGCTGGCGTTCAAAACTTAAATGTCGATGTAACATATCCAGGCATTTCAGCTGCGAAACGTGTTCCTGTAACTGTAAACGTATATCAATTTGAATTCCCTCAAACTAGTTATACGACAACAGTTGGTGGCACTTTAGCAAGTGGTACACAAGCCTCTGGTTATGCACATATGCAAAATGCTACAGGTTTACCAACAGATGGATTTACGTATAAATGGAATAATGCAGCAACAGGTACAAATGACGCAAACTGGGCAGCTATGAATAAACCGAATGTGGCTAAAGTCGTTAATGCAAAATATGACGTCATCTATAACGGACATACATTTGCAACATCTTTACCAGCGAAATTTGTAGTAAAAGATGTCCAACCGTCGAAACCAACTGTGACTGAAACAGCGGCAGGAGCGATTACTATTGCACCTGGTGCGAACCAAACAGTCAATACACATGCTGGTAATGTTACGACATATGCTGACAAATTAGTTATTAAACGTAATGGAAGTGTTGTAACGACATTTACACGTCGTAATAATACGAGCCCATGGGTGAAAGAAGCATCAGCAGCTAATGTAACAGGTATTGTTGGAACTAATAATGGTATTACTGTTGCAGCAGGTACTTTCAATCCTGCTGATACAATTCAAGTTGTTGCAACACAAGGTAGTGGCGAAACAATCAGTGACGAGCAACGTAGTGATGATTTCACAGTTGTCGCACCACAACCGAACCAAGCGACTACGAAAATTTGGCAAAATGGTAATATTGATATCACGCCTAATAACCCATCAGGTCATTTAATTAATCCAACTCAAGCAATGGATATTGCTTACACTGAAAAAGTGGGTAATGGTGCAGAACATAGTAAGACACTTAGTGTTGTTCGTGGTCAAAATAATCAATGGACAATAGCTAATAAACCTGACTATGTAACGTTAGATGCACAAACTGGTAAGGTGACGTTTAATGCCAACACTATCAAGCCGAATTCAACAATCACAATTACACCGAAAGCAGGTACTGGTCACTCAGCAAGCAGTAATCCAAGTACATTAACTGCACCGGCAGCACATACTGTCAACACAACAGAAATTGTGAAAGATTATGGTTCAAATGTAACAGCAGCTGAAATTAACAATGCAGTTCAAGTTGCTAATAAACGTACTGCAACGATTAAAAATGGCACAGCAATGCCTACTAATTTAGCTGGTGGTAGCACAACGACGATTCCTGTGACAGTAACTTACAATGATGGTAGTACTGAAGAAGTACAAGAGTCCATTTTCACAAAAGCGGATAAACGTGAGTTAATCACAGCTAAAAATCATTTAGATGATCCAGTTAGTACAGATGGTAAAAAGCCAGGTACAATTACGCAGTACAATAATGCAATGCATAATGCGCAACAACAAATCAATTCTGCGAAAACAGAAGCACAACAAGTGATTAATAATGAGCGTGCAACACCACAACAAGTTTCTGACGCATTAACTAAAGTTCAAGCTGCACAAACTAAGATAAATGAAGCTAAAGCATTACTTCAAAATAAAGAAGATAATAGTCAATTAGTAACGTCTAAAAATAACTTACAAAGTTCTGTGAACCAAGTACCATCAACTGCTGGTATGACGCAACAAAGTATTGATAACTATAATGCGAAGAAGCGTGAAGCAGAAACCGAAATAACTGCAGCACAACGTGTTATAGACAATGGTGATGCAACTGCACAACAAATTTCAGATGAAAAACATCGTGTCGATAACGCATTAACAGCATTAAACCAAGCGAAACATGATTTAACTGCAGATACACATGCCTTAGAGCAAGCAGTGCAACAATTGAATCGCACAGGTACAACGACTGGTAAGAAGCCGGCAAGTATTACTGCCTACAATAATTCGATGCATGCGCTTCAAAGTGACTTAACAAGTGCTAAAAATAGTGCCAATACTATCATTCAAAAGCCAATTAGGTCAGTGCAAGAGGTACAAACAGCATTAACAAATGTAAATCGTGTTAATGAGCGATTAACGCAAGCAATTAATCAATTAGTACCTTTAGCTGATAATAGTGCTTTAAGAACTGCTAAGACGAAACTTGATGAAGAAATCAATAAATCAGTAACTACTGATGGTATGACACAATCATCAATCCAAGCATATGAAAATGCTAAACGTGCGGGTCAAACAGAATCAACAAATGCACAAAATGTTATTAACAATGGTGATGCGACTGACCAACAAATTGCCACAGAAAAAACAAAAGTAGAAGAAAAATATAATAGCTTAAAACAAGCAATTGCTGGACTAACTCCAGACTTGGCACCATTACAAACTGCAAAAACTCAGTTGCAAAATGATATTGATCAGCCAACGAGTACGACTGGTATGACAAGCGCATCTGTTGCTGCATTTAATGACAAACTTTCAGCAGCTAGAACTAAAATTCAAGAAATTGATCGCGTACTAGCATCTCATCCAGATGTTGCAACGATTCGTCAAAACGTGACAGCAGCGAATGCTGCTAAAACAGCACTTGATCAAGCGCGCAATGGCTTAACAGTCGATAAAGCACCTTTAGAAAATGCGAAAAATCAACTACAACATAGTATTGATACGCAAACAAGTACAACTGGTATGACACAAGACTCTATAAATGCATACAATGCGAAGTTAACAGCTGCACGTAATAAGGTTCAACAAATCAATCAAGTATTAGCAGGTTCACCTACTGTAGATCAAATTAATACAAATACGTCTGCAGCAAATCAAGCGAAATCTGATTTAGATCATGCACGTCAAGCGTTAACACCAGATAAAGCGCCGCTTCAAAATGCGAAAACGCAATTAGAACAAAGCATTAATCAACCAACAGATACAACAGGTATGACAACCGCTTCGTTAAATGCATACAACCAAAAATTACAAGCAGCACGTCAAAAGTTAACTGAAATTAATCAAGTGTTGAATGGCAACCCAACTGTCCAAAATATCAATGATAAAGTGGCAGAGGCAAACCAAGCTAAGGATCAATTAAATACAGCACGTCAAGGTTTAACATTAGATAGACAGCCAGCTTTAACAACATTACATGGTGCATCTAACTTAAACCAAGCACAACAAAATAATTTCACGCAACAAATTAATGCTGCTCAAAATCATGCTGCGCTTGAAACAATTAAGTCTAACATTACAGCTTTAAATACTGCGATGACTAAGCTAAAAGACAGTGTTGCGGATAATAATTCGATTAAATCAGGTCAAAATTACACTGACGCAACTCAAGCTAATAAACAAGCGTATGACAATGCAGTCAATGCAGCTAAAGGTGTCATTGGAGAAACTAATAATCCAACAATGGATGTTAATACAGTGAACCAAAAAGCAGCATCTGTTAAATCGACGAAAGATGCTTTAGATGGTCAACAAAACTTACAACGTGCGAAAACAGAAGCAACAAATGCGATTACGCATGCAAGTGATTTAAACCAAGCACAAAAGAATGCATTAACACAACAAGTGAATAGTGCACAAAATGTACAAGCAGTAAATGATATTAAACAAACGACTCAAAGCTTAAATACTGCTATGACAGGTTTAAAACGTGGCGTTGCTAATCATAATCAAGTCGTACAAAGTGATAATTATGTCAACGCAGATACTAATAAGAAAAATGATTACAACAATGCATACAACCATGCGAATGACATTATTAATGGTAATGCACAACATCCAGTTATAACACCAAGTGATGTTAACAATGCTTTATCAAATGTCACTAGTAAAGAACATGCATTGAATGGTGAAGCTAAGTTAAATGCTGCGAAACAAGAAGCGAACACTGCATTAGGTCAATTAAATAACTTGAATAAAGCGCAACGTCAAAACTTACAATCGCAAATTAATAGTGCACATCAAATCGAGACAGTTAATACAATTAAGCAAAATGCAACAAACTTGAATAGTGCAATGGGTAACTTAAGACAAGCTGTTGCAGATAAAGATCAAGTGAAACGTACAGAAGATTATGCGGATGCAGATACAGCTAAACAAAATGCATATAACAGTGCAGTTTCAAGTGCCGAAACAATCATTAATCAAACAACAAATCCAACGATGTCTGTTGATGATGTTAATCGTGCAACTTCAGCTGTTACTACTAATAAAAATGCATTAAATGGTGATGAAAAATTAGCACAATCTAAAACAGATGCTGCAAGAGCAATTGATACATTACCACATTTAAATAATGCACAAAAAGCAGATGTTAAATCTAAAATTAATGCTGCATCAAATATTGCTGGCGTAAATACTGTTAAACAACAAGGTACAGATTTAAATACAGCGATGGGTAATTTGCAAGGTGCAATCAATGACGAACAAACGACATTAAATAGTCAAAATTATCAAGATGCGACACCAAGTAAGAAAACAGCATACACAAATGCGGTACAAGCTGCGAAAGATATTTTAAATAAATCAAATGGTCAAAATAAAACGAAAGATCAAGTTACTGAAGCGATGAATCAAGTGAATTCTGCTAAAAATAACTTAGATGGTACGCGTTTATTAGATCAAGCGAAGCAAACAGCAAAACAGCAGTTAAATAATATGACGCATTTAACAACTGCACAAAAAACGAATTTAACAAACCAAATTAATAGTGGTACTACTGTCGCTGGTGTTCAAACGGTTCAATCAAATGCCAATACATTAGATCAAGCCATGAATACGTTAAGACAAAGTATTGCCAACAAAGATGCGACTAAAGCAAGTGAAGATTACGTAGATGCTAATAATGATAAGCAAACAGCATATAACAACGCAGTAGCTGCTGCTGAAACGATTATTAATGCTAATAGTAATCCAGAAATGAATCCAAGTACGATTACACAAAAAGCAGAGCAAGTGAATAGTTCTAAAACGGCACTTAACGGTGATGAAAACTTAGCTGCTGCAAAACAAAATGCGAAAACGTACTTAAACACATTGACAAGTATTACAGATGCTCAAAAGAACAATTTGATTAGTCAAATTACTAGTGCGACAAGAGTGAGTGGTGTTGATACTGTAAAACAAAATGCGCAACATCTAGACCAAGCTATGGCTAGCTTACAGAATGGTATTAACAACGAATCTCAAGTGAAATCATCTGAGAAATATCGTGATGCTGATACAAATAAACAACAAGAGTATGATAATGCTATTACTGCAGCGAAAGCGATTTTAAATAAATCGACAGGTCCAAACACTGCGCAAAATGCAGTTGAAGCAGCATTACAACGTGTTAATAATGCGAAAGATGCATTGAATGGTGATGCAAAATTAATTGCAGCTCAAAACGCAGCGAAACAACATTTAGGTACTTTAACGCATATCACTACAGCTCAACGTAATGATTTAACAAATCAAATTTCACAAGCTACAAACTTAGCTGGTGTTGAATCTGTTAAACAAAATGCGAATAGTTTAGATGGTGCTATGGGTAACTTACAAACGGCTATCAACGATAAGTCAGGAACATTAGCGAGCCAAAACTTCTTGGATGCTGATGAGCAAAAACGTAATGCATACAATCAAGCTGTATCAGCAGCCGAAACCATTTTAAATAAACAAACTGGACCGAATACAGCGAAAACAGCAGTCGAACAAGCACTTAATAATGTTAATAATGCGAAACATGCATTAAATGGTACGCAAAACTTAAACAATGCGAAACAAGCAGCGATTACAGCAATCAATGGCGCATCTGATTTAAATCAAAAACAAAAAGATGCATTAAAAGCACAAGCTAATGGTGCTCAACGCGTATCTAATGCACAAGATGTACAGCACAATGCGACTGAACTGAACACGGCAATGGGCACATTAAAACATGCCATCGCAGATAAGACGAATACGTTAGCAAGCAGTAAATATGTTAATGCCGATAGCACTAAACAAAATGCTTACACAACTAAAGTTACCAATGCTGAACATATTATTAGCGGTACGCCAACGGTTGTTACGACACCTTCAGAAGTAACAGCTGCAGCTAATCAAGTAAACAGCGCGAAACAAGAATTAAATGGTGACGAAAGATTACGTGAAGCAAAACAAAACGCCAATACTGCTATTGATGCATTAACACAATTAAATACACCTCAAAAAGCTAAATTAAAAGAACAAGTGGGACAAGCCAATAGATTAGAAGACGTACAAACTGTTCAAACAAATGGACAAGCATTGAACAATGCAATGAAAGGCTTAAGAGATAGTATTGCTAACGAAACAACAGTCAAAACAAGTCAAAACTATACAGACGCAAGTCCGAATAACCAATCAACATATAATAGCGCTGTGTCAAATGCGAAAGGTATCATTAATCAAACTAACAATCCGACTATGGATACTAGTGCGATTACCCAAGCTACAACACAAGTGAATAATGCTAAAAATGGTTTAAACGGTGCTGAAAACTTAAGAAATGCACAAAACACTGCTAAGCAAAACTTAAATACATTATCACACTTAACAAATAACCAAAAATCTGCCATCTCATCACAAATTGATCGTGCAGGTCATGTGAGTGAGGTAACTGCTACTAAAAATGCAGCAACTGAGTTGAATACGCAAATGGGTAACTTGGAACAAGCTATCCATGATCAAAACACAGTTAAACAAAGTGTTAAATTTACTGATGCAGATAAAGCTAAACGTGATGCGTATACAAATGCGGTAAGCAGAGCTGAAGCAATTCTGAATAAAACGCAAGGTGCAAATACGTCTAAACAAGATGTTGAAGCGGCTATTCAAAATGTTTCAAGTGCTAAAAATGCATTGAATGGTGATCAAAACGTTACAAATGCGAAGAATGCAGCTAAAAATGCATTAAATAACTTAACGTCAATTAATAATGCACAAAAACGTGACTTAACAACTAAAATTGATCAAGCAACAACTGTAGCTGGTGTTGAAGCTGTATCTAATACGAGTACACAATTGAATACAGCGATGGCTAACTTGCAAAATGGTATTAATGATAAAACAAATACACTAGCAAGTGAAAACTATCATGATGCTGATTCAGATAAGAAAACTGCTTATACTCAAGCCGTTACGAACGCAGAAAATATTTTAAATAAAAATAGTGGATCAAATTTAGACAAAACTGCCGTTGAAAACGCGTTGTCACAAGTTGCTAATGCGAAAGGTGCCCTAAATGGTAACCATAATTTAGAGCAAGCTAAATCAAATGCAAACACTACTATAAACGGACTTCAACATTTAACAACTGCACAAAAAGATAAATTGAAACAACAAGTGCAACAAGCACAAAATGTTGCAGGTGTAGATACTGTTAAATCAAGTGCCAACACATTAAATGGTGCTATGGGTACGTTAAGAAATAGCATACAAGATAACACAGCTACGAAAAATGGCCAAAACTATCTTGATGCTACAGAACGTAACAAAACAAACTATAACAATGCTGTTGATAGTGCTAATGGTGTCATTAATGCAACAAGCAATCCAAATATGGATGCTAATGCAATTAACCAAATCGCTACACAAGTGACATCAACGAAAAATGCATTAGATGGTACACATAATTTAACGCAAGCGAAACAAACAGCAACAAATGCCATCGATGGTGCTACTAACTTAAATAAAGCGCAAAAAGATGCGTTAAAAGCACAAGTTACAAGTGCGCAACGTGTTGCAAATGTAACAAGTATCCAACAAACTGCAAATGAACTTAATACAGCTATGGGTCAATTACAACATGGTATTGATGATGAAAATGCAACAAAACAAACTCAAAAATATCGTGACGCTGAACAAAGTAAGAAAACTGCTTATGATCAAGCTGTAGCTGCTGCGAAAGCAATTTTAAATAAACAAACAGGTTCAAATTCAGATAAAGCAGCAGTTGACCGTGCATTACAACAAGTAACAAGTACGAAAGATGCATTGAATGGTGATGCGAAACTGGCAGAAGCGAAAGCGGCAGCTAAACAAAACTTAGGTACTTTAAACCATATTACAAATGCACAACGTACTGCGTTAGAAGGTCAAATCAATCAAGCGACGACTGTTGATGGCGTTAATACTGTGAAAACAAATGCCAATACATTAGACGGCGCAATGAATAGCTTGCAAGGTTCAATCAATGATAAAGATGCTACATTAAGAAATCAAAATTATCTTGATGCGGATGAATCAAAACGAAATGCATATACGCAAGCTGTCACAACAGCTGAAGGCATTTTAAATAAACAAACTGGTGGTAACACATCTAAAGCAGACGTTGATAATGCATTAAATGCAGTTACAAGAGCGAAAGCGGCTTTAAATGGTGCTGAAAACTTAAGAAATGCGAAAACTTCAGCAACAAATACGATTAATGGTTTACAACACTTAACACAATTACAAAAAGACAACTTGAAGCATCAAGTTGAACAAGCGCAAAATGTAGCTGGTGTAAATGGTGTTAAAGATAAAGGTAATACGTTAAATACTGCCATGGGTGCATTACGTACAAGTATCCAAAATGATAATACGACGAAAACAAGTCAAAATTATCTTGATGCATCTGATAGCAACAAAAATAATTACAATACTGCTGTAAATAATGCAAATGGTGTTATTAATGCAACGAACAATCCAAATATGGATGCTAATGCGATTAATGGCATGGCAAATCAAGTCAATACAACAAAAGCAGCGTTAAATGGTGCACAAAACTTAGCTCAAGCTAAAACAAATGCGACGAACACAATTAACAACGCACATGACTTAAATCAAAAACAAAAAGATGCATTAAAAACACAAGTTAACAATGCACAACGTGTATCTGATGCAAATAACGTTCAACATACAGCTACTGAATTGAACGGTGCGATGACAGCACTTAAAGCAGCTATTGCTGATAAAGAAAGAACAAAAGCAAGCGGTAATTATGTCAATGCTGATCAAGAAAAACGTCAAGCGTATGATTCAAAAGTGACTAACGCCGAAAATATCATTAATGGTACACCGAATGCGACATTAACAGTCAATGACGTAAATAGTGCGGCATCACAAGTGAATGCAGCTAAAACAGCATTAAATGGTGATAACAACTTACGTGTTGCGAAAGAGCATGCCAACAATACAATTGATGGCTTAGCGCAATTGAATAATGCACAAAAAGCAAAATTAAAAGAACAAGTTCAAAGTGCAACTACATTAGATGGTGTTCAAACTGTTAAAAATAGTTCTCAAACGTTGAATACAGCGATGAAAGGCTTAAGAGATAGTATTGCGAATGAAGCAACAATTAAAGCAGGTCAAAACTACACTGACGCAAGTCCAAATAATCGTAACGAGTACGACAGTGCAGTTACTGCAGCAAAAGCAATCATTAATCAAACATCGAACCCAACGATGGAACCAAATACTATTACGCAAGTAACATCACAAGTGACAACTAAAGAACAGGCATTAAATGGTGCGCGAAACTTAGCTCAAGCTAAGACAACTGCGAAAAACAACTTGAATAACTTAACATCAATTAACAATGCACAAAAAGATGCGTTAACGCGTAGCATTGATGGTGCAACAACAGTAGCTGGTGTAAATCAAGAAACTGCAAAAGCAACAGAATTAAATAACGCAATGCATAGTTTACAAAATGGTATCAATGATGAGACACAAACAAAACAAACTCAGAAATACCTAGATGCAGAGCCAAGTAAGAAATCAGCTTATGATCAAGCAGTAAATGCAGCGAAAGCAATTTTAACAAAAGCTAGTGGTCAAAATGTAGACAAAGCAGCAGTTGAACAAGCATTGCAAAATGTGAACAGTACGAAGACGGCGTTGAACGGTGATGCGAAATTAAATGAAGCTAAAGCAGCTGCGAAACAAACGTTAGGTACATTAACACACATTAATAATGCACAACGTACAGCGTTAGATAATGAAATTACACAAGCAACAAATGTTGAAGGTGTTAATACAGTTAAAGCCAAAGCGCAACAATTAGATGGTGCTATGGGTCAATTAGAAACATCAATTCGTGATAAAGACACGACGTTACAAAGTCAAAATTATCAAGATGCTGATGATGCTAAACGAACTGCTTATTCTCAAGCAGTAAATGCAGCAGCAACTATTTTAAATAAAACAGCTGGCGGAAATACACCTAAAGCAGATGTCGAAAGAGCAATGCAAGCTGTTACACAAGCCAATACTGCATTAAACGGTATTCAAAACTTAGAACGTGCGAAACAGGCTGCTAACACAGCGATTACAAATGCTTCGGACTTAAATACAAAACAAAAAGAAGCATTGAAAGCACAAGTAACAAGTGCAGGACGCGTATCTGTAGCAAATGGTGTTGAACATACTGCGACTGAATTAAATACTGCGATGACAGCTTTAAAACGTGCTATTGCTGATAAAGCTGACACAAAAACTAGTGGTAACTATGTCAATGCTGATGCGAATAAACGTCAAGCATATGATGAAAAAGTGACAGCTGCCGAAAATATCGTTAGTGGTACACCAACACCAACGTTAACACCAGCAGATGTTACAAATGCAGCAACGCAAGTAACGAATGCTAAGACGCAGTTAAACGGTAATCATAATTTAGAAGTAGCGAAACAAAATGCTAACACTGCAATTGATGGTTTAACTTCTTTAAATGGTCCGCAAAAAGCAAAACTTAAAGAACAAGTGGGTCAAGCGACGACGTTGCCAAATGTTCAAACTGTTCGTGATAATGCACAAACATTAAACACTGCAATGAAAGGTCTACGAGATAGCATTGCGAATGAAGCAACGATTAAAGCAGGTCAAAACTACACAGATGCAAGTCAAAACAAACAAACTGACTACAACAGTGCAGTCACTGCAGCAAAAGCAATCATTGGTCAAACAACTAGTCCATCAATGAATGCGCAAGAAATTAATCAAGCGAAAGACCAAGTGACAGCTAAACAACAAGCGTTAAACGGTCAAGAAAACTTAAGAACTGCGCAAACAAATGCGAAGCAACATTTGAACGGCTTAAGTGACTTAACTGACGCTCAAAAAGATGCAGTGAAACGTCAAATCGAAGGTGCAACGCATGTTAATGAAGTAACACAAGCACAAAATAATGCGGATGCATTAAATACAGCTATGACGAACTTGAAAAATGGTATTCAAGATCAGAATACGATTAAGCAAGGTGTTAACTTCACTGATGCCGACGAAGCGAAACGTAATGCATATACAAATGCAGTGACGCAAGCTGAACAAATTTTAAATAAAGCACAAGGTCCAAATACTTCAAAAGACGGTGTCGAAACTGCGTTAGAAAATGTACAACGTGCTAAAAACGAATTGAACGGTAATCAAAATGTTGCGAACGCTAAGACAACTGCGAAAAATGCATTGAATAACCTAACATCAATTAACAATGCACAAAAAGAAGCATTGAAAACGCAAATTGAAGGTGCGACAACAGTTGCAGGTGTAAATCAAGTGTCTACAATAGCATCTGAATTAAATACTGCAATGAGCAACTTACAACGTGGTATTAACGATGAAGCAGCTACAAAAGCAGCTCAGAAATATACTGATGCAGATAGAGAAAAACAAACAGCATACAATGATGCTGTAACGGCAGCTAAAACGTTATTAGATAAAACAGCTGGCACAAATGAAAATAAAGCAGCCGTTGAACAAGCATTACAACGTGTGAATACTGCTAAAACTGCATTAAATGGTGATGCGCGCTTAAATGAAGCGAAGAACACAGCTAAACAACAAGTAGCGACAATGTCACACTTAACTGATGCTCAAAAAGCAAACTTAACATCGCAAATCGAAAGTGGTACGACTGTTGCAGGTGTTCAAGGTATTCAAGCTAATGCCGGTACTTTAGATCAAGCAATGAATCAATTAAGACAAAGTATTGCTTCTAAAGATGCGACTAAATCAAGCGAAGATTATCAAGACGCGAATGCAGATTTACAAAATGCATACAATGATGCGGTAACTAATGCTGAAGGTATTATTAGTGCAACGAATAACCCTGAAATGAATCCTGATACAATTAACCAAAAAGCGAGCCAAGTGAACAGTGCGAAGTCTGCATTGAACGGTGATGAAAAATTAGCAGCAGCAAAACAAACTGCGAAATCAGATATCGGTCGTTTGACAGACTTGAACAATGCACAACGAACTGCGGCAAATGCTGAAGTGGATCAAGCACCAAATCTTGCAGCTGTCACAGCGGCTAAAAATAAAGCAACATCGTTAAACACAGCGATGGGTAATTTGAAACATGCACTTGCTGAAAAGGATAATACGAAACGTAGTGTCAATTACAAAGATGCGGATCAACCAAAACAACAAGCGTATGATACTGCGGTTACACAAGCAGAAGCAATTACTAATGCTAATGGCAGCAACGCGAATGAAACACAAGTTCAAGCAGCACTAAACCAATTGAATCAAGCTAAAAATGACTTGAATGGTGATAATAAAGTTGCTCAAGCAAAAGAGTCAGCGAAACGTGCATTAGCTTCATATAGTAACTTGAATAATGCGCAATCAACTGCAGCAACTAGTCAAATTGACAATGCAACGACAGTAGCAGGTGTAACTGCTGCACAAAATACTGCTAATGAATTAAATACAGCAATGGGTCAACTTCAAAATGGTATTAATGACCAAAACACTGTTAAACAACAAGTGAACTTTACAGATGCTGACCAAGGTAAGAAAGATGCTTACACAAATGCTGTTACGAATGCTCAAGGTATTTTAGATAAATCAAACGGTCAAAATATGACAAAAGCACAAGTTGAAGCTGCATTAAATCAAGTAACGACTGCTAAGAATGCTTTAAACGGTGATGCAAATGTAAGACAAGCAAAATCAGATGCGAAAGCAAACTTAGGTACATTAACACACTTAAATAATGCACAAAAACAAGATTTAACATCACAAATCGAAGGTGCAACAACAGTCAACGGTGTAAATAGTGTTAAAACGAAAGCACAAGACTTAGATGGTGCAATGCAACGATTAGAGACAGCAATCGCAAATAAAGATCAAACTAAAGCGAGCGAAAACTACATCGACGCAGATCCAACTAAGAAAACAGCATTTGATAATGCCATCATACAAGCTGAATCTTACTTAAATAAAGATCATGGTGCGAATAAAGATAAGCAAGCTGTTGAACAAGCAATTCAAAGTGTAACGTCTACTGAAAATGCTTTGAACGGTGACGCAAACTTACAACGCGCTAAAACTGAAGCTACACAAGCTATCGATAACTTGACACATTTGAATACGCCACAAAAAACAGCATTAAAACAACAAGTGAACGCTGCGCAACGTGTATCAGGTGTAACTGATCTGAAAAATAGTGCTACATCACTTAATAATGCGATGGATCAATTAAAACAAGCAATTGCTGATCATGACACAATTGTTGCTGGTGGTAATTACACTAACGCGAGTCCTGATAAGCAAGGTGCTTATACTGATGCATATAATGCTGCGAAAAACATTGTAAATGGTTCACCTAATGTGATTACAAATGCAGCAGATGTTACAGCAGTAACACAACGTGTTAATAATGCTGAAACAGGTTTAAACGGTGATACAAACTTAGCAACTGCGAAGCAACAAGCTAAAGATACATTACGTCAAATGACACATTTATCTGATGCACAAAAACAAAGTATTACTGGTCAAATTGATAGCGCGACACAAGTAACTGGCGTCCAAAGTGTGAAAGACAACGCGACAAATCTTGATAATGCAATGAATCAACTTCGAAATAGTATTGCGAATAAAGATGAAGTTAAAGCAAGTCAACCATATGTTGATGCAGATACGGATAAACAAAATGCATACAACACAGCTGTTACAAGTGCTGAAAATATCATTAATGCAACGAGTCAGCCGACACTTGATCCATCTGCAGTAACACAAGCAGCTAATCAAGTGAACACTAACAAAACTGCGCTTAATGGTGTACAAAACTTAGCGAATAAAAAGCAAGAAACGACTGCTAACATCAACCGATTAAGTCATTTAAATAATGCTCAAAAGCAAGATTTAAATACGCAAGTGACAAATGCACCAAATATTAGCACAGTAAATCAAGTGAAAACTAAAGCTGAACAATTAGATCAAGCAATGGAACGTTTAATCAACGGAATCCAAGACAAAGATCAAGTGAAACAAAGTGTTAACTTTACAGATGCAGATCCAGAAAAACAAACAGCATACAACAATGCGGTAACTGCTGTTGAAAATATTATTAATCAAGCAAATGGTACAAATGCGAACCAATCACAAGTTGAAGCAGCACTTTCAACTGTAACAACTACTAAACAAGCGTTGAATGGTGATAGAAAAGTAACAGATGCTAAAAACAATGCAAACCAAACATTATCTACATTAGATAACTTAAACAATGCACAAAAAGGTGCTGTTACTGGAAACATCAATCAAGCGCACACTGTAGCTGAAGTAACGCAAGCCATTCAAACAGCTCAGGAACTGAATACAGCGATGGGTAACTTGAAAAATAGCTTGAATGATAAAGACACTACACTTGGCAGTCAAAACTTTGCAGATGCAGATCCAGAGAAGAAAAATGCATACAATGAAGCGGTTCATAATGCTGAAAATATTTTAAATAAATCTACAGGTACGAACGTGCCTAAAGATCAAGTTGAAGCAGCTATGAATCAAGTGAATGCTACAAAAGCAGCGCTTAATGGTACTCAAAACCTTGAAAAAGCTAAACAACACGCAAATACAGCAATTGACGGTTTAAGCCATTTAACAAATGCACAAAAAGAGGCATTAAAACAATTGGTACAACAATCGACTACTGTTGCAGAAGCACAAGGTAATGAGCAAAAAGCAAACAATGTTGATGCAGCAATGGACAAATTACGTCAAAGTATTGCAGATAATGCGACAACAAAACAAAACCAAAATTATACTGATGCAAGTCAGAATAAAAAGGATGCGTACAATAATGCTGTCACAACTGCACAAGGTATTATTGATCAAACTACAAGTCCAACTTTAGATCCGACTGTTATCAATCAAGCTGCTGGACAAGTAAGCACAACTAAAAATGCATTAAATGGTAATGAAAACCTAGAGGCAGCGAAACAACAAGCGTCACAATCATTAGGTTCATTAGATAACTTAAATAATGCGCAAAAACAAACAGTTACTGATCAAATTAATGGCGCGCATACTGTTGATGAAGCAAATCAAATTAAGCAAAATGCGCAAAACTTAAATACAGCGATGGGTAACTTGAAACAAGCGATAGCTGACAAAGATGCTACGAAAGCGACAGTTAACTTCACTGATGCAGATCAAGCAAAACAACAAGCATATAACACTGCTGTTACAAATGCTGAAAATATCATTTCAAAAGCTAATGGCGGCAATGCAACACAAGCTGAAGTTGAACAAGCAATCAAACAAGTTAATGCTGCAAAACAAGCATTAAATGGTAATGCCAACGTTCAACATGCGAAAGATGAAGCAACAGCATTAATTAATAACTCTAATGATCTTAACCAAGCACAGAAAGATGCATTAAAACAACAAGTACAAAATGCAACTACTGTAGCTGGTGTAAACAATGTTAAACAAACAGCACAAGAGTTAAACAATGCGATGACACAATTAAAACAAGGCATTGCAGATAAAGAACAAACGAAAGCTGATGGTAACTTTGTCAATGCAGATCCTGACAAGCAAAATGCATATAAACAAGCAGTAGCGAAAGCTGAAGCATTAATTAGTGGTACGCCTGATGTTGTCGTTACACCTAGCGAAATTACTGCAGCGTTAAATAAAGTTACGCAAGCTAAAAATGATTTAAATGGTAATACGAACTTAGCAACGGCGAAACAAAATGTTCAACATGCTATCGATCAATTGCCAAACTTGAATCAAGCGCAACGTGATGAATACAACAAACAAATTACGCAAGCAACTCTTGTACCAAACGTCAATGCTATTCAACAAGCGGCGACAACGCTTAATGACGCGATGACACAATTGAAACAAGGTATTGCGAATAAAGCACAAATTAAAGGTAGCGAGAACTATCACGATGCTGATACTGACAAGCAAACAGCATATGATAATGCAGTAACAAAAGCAGAAGAATTGTTAAAACAAACAACAAATCCAACAATGGATCCAAATACAATTCAACAAGCATTAACTAAAGTGAATGACACAAATCAAGCACTTAACGGTAATCAAAAATTAGCTGATGCCAAACAAGATGCTAAGACAACACTTGGTACACTAGATCATTTAAATGATGCTCAAAAACAAGCGCTAACAACTCAAGTTGAACAAGCACCAGATATTGCAACAGTTAATAATGTTAAGCAAAATGCTCAAAATCTGAATAATGCTATGACTAACTTAAACAATGCATTACAAGATAAAACTGAGACATTAAATAGCATTAACTTTACTGATGCAGATCAAGCTAAGAAAGATGCTTATACTAATGCGGTTTCACATGCAGAAGGTATTTTATCTAAAGCAAATGGCAGCAATGCAAGTCAAACTGAAGTGGAACAAGCGATGCAACGTGTGAACGAAGCGAAACAAGCATTGAATGGTAATGACAATGTACAACGTGCAAAAGATGCAGCGAAACAAGTGATTACAAATGCAAATGATTTAAATCAAGCGCAAAAAGATGCATTAAAACAACAAGTCGATGTTGCGCAAACTGTTGCAAATGTAAACACGATTAAGCAAACAGCACAAGATTTAAATCAAGCAATGACACAATTGAAACAAGGTATTGCAGATAAAGACCAAACTAAAGCAAATGGTAACTTTGTCAATGCTGATACTGATAAGCAAAATGCATATAACAATGCGGTAGCACATGCTGAACAAATCATTAGTGGTACACCAAATGCAAACGTGGATCCACAACAAGTGGCTCAAGCGTTACAACAAGTGAATCAAGCTAAGGGTGATTTAAACGGTAACCATAACTTACAAGTTGCTAAAGACAATGCAAATACAGCCATTGATCAGTTACCAAACTTAAATCAACCACAAAAAACAGCATTAAAAGACCAAGTGTCGCATGCAGAACTTGTTACAGGTGTTAATGCTATTAAGCAAAATGCTGATGCGTTAAATAATGCAATGGGTACATTGAAACAACAAATTCAAGCGAACAGTCAAGTACCACAGTCAGTTGACTTTACACAAGCGGATCAAGACAAACAACAAGCATATAACAATGCGGCTAACCAAGCACAACAAATCGCAAATGGCATACCAACACCTGTATTGACGCCTGATACAGTAACACAAGCAGTGACAACTATGAATCAAGCGAAAGATGCATTAAACGGTGATGAAAAATTAGCACAAGCGAAACAAGAAGCTTTAGCAAATCTTGATACGTTACGCGACTTAAATCAACCACAACGTGATGCATTAAGAAACCAAATCAATCAAGCACAAGCGTTAGCTACAGTTGAACAAACTAAACAAAATGAACAAAATGTGAATACAGCAATGGGTAACTTGAAACAAGGTATTGCAAACAAAGATACTGTCAAAGCAAGTGAGAACTATCATGATGCTGATGCCGATAAGCAAACAGCATATACAAATGCAGTGTCTCAAGCGGAAGGTATTATCAATCAATCGACAAATCCAACGCTTAACCCAGATGAAATAACACGTGCATTAACTCAAGTGACTGATGCTAAAAATGGCTTAAACGGTGAAGCTAAATTGGCAACTGAAAAGCAAAATGCTAAAGATGCCGTAAGTGGGATGACGCATTTAAACGATGCTCAAAAACAAGCATTAAAAGGTCAAATCGATCAATCGCCTGAAATTGCTACAGTGAACCAAGTTAAACAAACAGCAACGAGCCTAGATCATGCAATGGATCAATTATCACAAGCTATTAATGATAAAGCTCAAACATTAGCGGACGGTAATTACTTAAATGCAGATCCTGACAAACAAAATGCGTATAAACAGGCAGTAGCAAAAGCTGAAGCATTATTGAATAAACAAAGTGGTACTAATGAAGTACAAGCACAAGTTGAAAGCATCACTAATGAAGTGAACGCAGCGAAACAAGCATTAAATGGTAATGACAATTTGGCAAATGCAAAACAACATGCAAAACAACAATTGGCGAACTTAACACACTTAAATGATGCACAAAAACAATCATTTGAAAGTCAAATTACACAAGCGCCACTTGTTACAGATGTCACTACGATTAATCAAAAAGCACAAACGTTAGATCATGCGATGGAATTATTAAGAAATAGTGTTGCGGATAATCAAACGACATTAGCGTCTGAAGATTATCATGATGCAACTACGCAAAGACAAAATGACTATAACCAAGCTGTAACAGCTGCTAATAATATCATTTATCAAACTACATCGCCTACGATGAATCCAGATGATGTTAATGGTGCAACGACACAAGTGAATAATACGAAAGTTGCATTAGATGGTGATGAAAACCTTGCAGTAGCTAAACAACAAGCAAACAACAGACTTGATCAATTAGATCATTTGAATAATGCGCAAAAGCAACAGTTACAATCACAAATTACGCAATCATCTGATATTGCTGCAGTTAATGGTCACAAACAAACAGCAGAATCTTTAAATACTGCGATGGGTAACTTAATTAATGCGATTGCAGATCATCAAGCCGTTGAACAACGTGATAACTTCATCAATGCTGATACTGATAAACAAACTGCTTATAATACAGCGGTAAATGAAGCAGCAGCAATGATTAACAAACAAACTGGTCAAAATGCGAACCAAACAGAAGTAGAACAAGCTATTACTAAAGTTCAAACAACACTTCAAGCGTTAAATGGAGATCATAATTTACAAGTTGCTAAAACAAATGCGACGCAAGCAATTGATGCTTTAACAAGCTTAAATGATCCTCAAAAAACAGCATTAAAAGACCAAGTTACAGCTGCAACTTTAGTAACTGCAGTTCATCAAATTGAACAAAATGCGAATACGCTTAACCAAGCAATGCATGGTTTAAGACAGAGCATTCAAGATAACGCAGCAACTAAAGCAAATAGCAAATATATCAACGAAGATCAACCAGAGCAACAAAACTATGATCAAGCTGTTCAAGCCGCAAATAATATTATCAATGAACAAACTGCAACATTAGATAATAATGCGATTAATCAAGCAGCGGCAACTGTGAATACAACGAAAGCAGCATTACATGGTGATGTGAAATTACAAAATGATAAAGATCATGCTAAACAAACGGTTAGTCAATTAGCACATCTAAACAATGCACAAAAACATATGGAAGATACGTTAATTGATAGCGAAACAACTAGAACAGCAGTTAAGCAAGATTTGACTGAAGCACCAGCATTAGATCAACTTATGGATGCATTGCAACAAAGTATTGCTGACAAAGATGCAACACGTATGAGCAGTGCATATGTCAATGCAGAACCGAATAAAAAACAAGCCTATGATGAAGCAGTTCAAAATGCTGAGTCTATCATTGCAGGATTAAATAATCCAACTATCAATAAAGGTAATGTATCAAGTGCGACTCAAGCAGTAACATCATCTAAAAATGCATTAGATGGTGTTGAACGATTAGCTCAAGATAAGCAAACTGCTGGAAATTCTCTAAATCATTTAGATCAATTAACACCAGCTCAACAACAAGCGCTAGAAAATCAAATTAATAATGCAACAACTCGTGATAAAGTGGCTGAAATCATTGCACAAGCGCAAGCATTAAATGAAGCGATGAAAGCATTAAAAGAAAGTATTAAGGATCAACCACAAACTGAAGCAAGTAGTAAATTTATTAACGAGGATCAAGCGCAAAAAGATGCTTATACGCAAGCAGTACAACACGCGAAAGATTTGATTAACAAAACAACTGATCCTACATTAGCTAAATCAATCATTGATCAAGCGACACAGGCAGTGACTGATGCTAAAAACAATTTACATGGTGATCAAAAACTAGCTCAAGATAAGCAACGTGCAACAGAAACGTTAAATAACTTGTCTAACTTGAATACACCACAACGTCAAGCACTTGAAAATCAAATCAATAATGCAGCAACTCGTGGCGAAGTAGCACAAAAATTAACTGAAGCAGAAGCACTTAACCAAGCAATGGAAGCTTTACGTAATAGCATTCAAGATCAACAGCAAACGGAAGCGGGTAGCAAGTTTATCAATGAAGATAAACCACAAAAAGATGCTTACCAAGCAGCAGTTCAAAATGCAAAAGATTTAATTAATCAAACTAACAATCCAACGCTTGATAAAGCACAAGTTGAACAATTGACACAAGCTGTTAACCAAGCTAAAGATAACCTACACGGTGATCAAAAACTTGCAGACGATAAACAACATGCGGTTACTGATTTAAATCAATTAAATGGTTTAAATAATCCACAGCGTCAAGCACTTGTAAGTCAAATAAACAATGCAGCAACTCGTGGCGAAGTAGCACAAAAATTAGCTGAAGCAAAAGCACTTGATCAAGCAATGCAAGCATTACGTAATAGTATTCAAGATCAACAACAAACAGAATCTGGTAGCAAGTTTATTAATGAAGATAAACCGCAAAAAGATGCTTACCAAGCAGCAGTTCAAAATGCACAAGATTTAATTAACCAAACAGGTAATCCAACACTCGACAAATCACAAGTAGAACAATTAACACAAGCAGTAACAACTGCAAAAGATAATCTACATGGTGATCAAAAACTAGCTCGTGATCAACAACAAGCAGTAACGACTGTTAATGCATTACCAAACTTAAATCATGCACAACAACAAGCATTAACTGATGCAATTAATGCAGCGCCTACAAGAACAGAGGTTGCACAACATGTTCAAACTGCTACTGAACTTGATCACGCAATGGAAATATTGAAAAATAAAGTTGATCAAGTGAATACAGATAAGGCTCAACCAAATTACACTGAAGCGTCAACTGATAAAAAAGAAGCAGTAGACCAAGCGTTACAAGCTGCAGAAAGCATTACAGACCCTACTAATGGTTCAAATGCAAATAAAGATGCTGTAGAACAAGCGTTAACTAAGCTTCAAGAAAAAGAAAATGAGTTAAATGGTAATGAGAGAGTCGCTGAAGCTAAAACACAAGCGAAACAAACTATTGACCAATTAACACATTTAAATGCTGATCAAATTGCAACTGCTAAACAAAACATTGATCAAGCGACGAAACTTCAACCAATTGCTGAATTAGTAGATCAAGCAACGCAATTGAATCAATCTATGGATCAATTACAACAAGCAGTTAATGAACATGCTAACGTTGAGCAAACTGTAGATTACACACAAGCAGATTCAGATAAGCAAAATGCTTATAAACAAGCTATTGCTGATGCTGAAAATGTATTGAAACAAAATGCGAATAAGCAACAAGTGGATCAAGCACTTCAAAATATTTTAAATGCAAAACAAGCATTAAATGGTGATGAACGTGTAGCACTTGCTAAAACAAATGGTAAACATGACATCGACCAATTGAATGCATTAAACAATGCTCAACAAGATGGATTTAAAGGTCGCATCGATCAATCAAACGATTTAAATCAAATCCAACAAATTGTAGATGAGGCTAAGGCACTTAATCGTGCAATGGATCAATTATCACAAGAAATCACTGGCAATGAAGGACGCACGAAAGGTAGCACGAACTATGTCAATGCAGATACACAAGTCAAACAAGTATATGATGAAGCGGTTGATAAAGCGAAACAAGCACTTGATAAATCGTCTGGGCAAAACTTAACTGCAGAACAAGTTATCAAATTAAATGATGCAGTCACTGCAGCTAAGAAAGCATTAAATGGTGAAGAAAGACTTAATAATCGTAAAGCTGAAGCATTACAAAGATTGGATCAATTAACACATCTAAACAATGCTCAAAGACAATTAGCAATCCAACAAATTAATAATGCTGAAACGCTAAATAAAGCATCTCGAGCAATTAATAGAGCAACTAAATTAGATAATGCAATGGGTGCAGTACAACAATATATTGACGAACAGCACCTTGGTGTTATCAGCAGCACAAATTACATCAATGCAGATGACAATTTGAAAGCAAATTATGATAATGCAATTGCGAATGCAGCACATGAGTTAGATAAAGTGCAAGGTAATGCAATTGCAAAAGCTGAAGCAGAGCAATTGAAACAAAATATTATCGATGCTCAAAATGCATTAAATGGAGACCAAAACCTTGCAAATGCCAAAGATAAAGCAAATGCGTTTGTTAATTCGTTAAATGGATTAAATCAACAGCAACAAGATCTTGCACATAAAGCAATTAACAATGCCGGTACTGTATCAGATGTAACAGATATTGTTAATAATCAAATTGACTTAAATGATGCAATGGAAACATTGAAACATTTAGTTGACAATGAAATTCCAAATGCAGAGCAAACTGTCAATTACCAAAACGCTGACGATAATGCTAAAACAAACTTCGATGATGCCAAACGTCTAGCAAATACATTGCTAAATAGTGATAACACAAATGTGAATGATATTAACGGCGCAATTCAAACAGTCAATGATGCAATCCATAATCTTAATGGTGATCAACGACTACAAGATGCTAAAGACAAGGCAATTCAATCTATTAATCAAGCTTTAGCTAATAAGCTAAAAGAAATCGAAGCTTCAAATGCGACGGATCAAGACAAGCTTATTGCGAAAAATAAAGCAGAAGAATTGGCAAACAGCATCATCAACAACATTAATAAAGCAACAAGTAATCAGGCTGTATCTCAAGTTCAAACAGCAGGCAACCACGCGATTGAACAAGTGCATGCCAATGAAATACCAAAAGCAAAAATTGATGCCAATAAAGACGTTGATAAGCAAGTACAAGCATTAATTGACGAAATTGATCGAAATCCAAATCTAACAGATAAGGAAAAACAAGCACTTAAAGATCGTATTAATCAAATACTTCAACAAGGTCATAACGACATTAACAATGCGCTGACTAAAGAAGAAATTGAACAAGCTAAAGCACAACTTGCGCAAGCATTACAAGACATCAAAGATTTAGTGAAAGCTAAAGAAGATGCGAAACAAGATGTTGACAAGCAAGTTCAAGCATTAATTGACGAAATCGATCAAAATCCAAATCTAACAGATAAGGAAAAACAAGCACTTAAAGATCGTATTAATCAAATACTTCAACAAGGTCATAACGACATTAACAATGCGATGACAAAAGAAGCAATTGAACAAGCAAAAGAACGTTTAGCGCAAGCATTACAAGAAATTAAAAATTTAGTGAAAGCTAAAGAAAATGCGAAACAAGATGTTGATAAACGTGTACAAGCTTTAATTGATGAAATCGATCGAAATCCAAATCTAACAGATAAGGAAAAACAAGCGCTTAAAGATCGAATTAACCAAATACTTCAACAAGGTCATAACGACATTAACAATGCGATGACTAAAGAAGAAATTGAACAAGCCAAAGCACAACTTGCACAAGCATTACAAGACATCAAAGATTTAGTGAAAGCTAAAGAAGATGCGAAAAATGCAATAAAAGCCTTAGCTAATGCGAAGCGTGATCAAATCAATTCAAATCCAGATTTAACACCTGAGCAAAAAGCAAAAGCGCTCAAAGAAATTGACGAAGCTGAAAAACGAGCACTACAAAACGTTGAGAATGCTCAAACTATAGATCAATTAAATCGAGGATTAAACTTAGGTTTAGATGACATTAGAAATACACATGTATGGGAGGTTGATGAACAACCTGCTGTAAATGAAATTTTTGAAGCAACACCTGAGCAAATCCTAGTTAATGGTGAACTCATTGTACATCGTGATGACATCATTACAGAACAAGATATTCTTGCACACATAAACTTAATTGATCAGCTTTCAGCAGAAGTTATTGATACACCATCAACTGCAACGATTTCTGATAGCTTAACAGCAAAAGTTGAAGTTACATTGCTTGATGGATCAAAAGTGATTGTTAATGTTCCTGTAAAAGTTGTAGAAAAAGAATTGTCAGTAGTCAAACAACAGGCAATTGAATCAATCGAAAATGCGGCACAACAAAAGATTAATGAAATCAATAATAGTGTGACATTAACACTGGAACAAAAAGAAGCTGCAATTGCAGAAGTTAATAAGCTTAAACAACAAGCAATTGATCATATTAACAATGCACCTGATGTTCATTCAGTTGAAGAAATTCAACAACAAGAACAAGCGCATATTGAACAATTTAATCCAGAACAATTTACGATTGAACAAGCAAAATCAAATGCAATTAAATCGATTGAAGATGCAATTCAACATATGATTGATGAAATCAAAGCTCGTACTGATCTAACAGATAAAGAGAAGCAAGAAGTTATTGCTAAGTTAAATCAATTAAAAGAACAAGCAATTCAAGCGATTCAACGTGCGCAAAGCATCGATGAAATAACTGAGCAATTGGAACAATTTAAAGCTCAAATGAAAGCAGCTAATCCAACAGCAAAAGAACTAGCTAAACGCAAGCAAGAAGCTATTAGTAGAATTAAAGACTTTTCAAATGAAAAAATAAATAGTATTCGAAATAGTGAAATTGGCACAACTGATGAAAAACAAGCAGCAATGAATCAAATTAACGAAATTGTGCTTGAAACAATTAGAGATATTAATAATGCGCATACATTACAGCAAGTTGAGGCTGCATTGAACAATGGTATTGCTCGAATTTCAGCAGTACAAATTGTAATATCTGATCGTGCTAAACAATCGTCAAGTACTGGAAATGAATCTAATAGCCATTTAACAATTGGTTATGGAACTGCAAATCATCCATTTAACAGTTCGACTATTGGACATAAAAAGAAAATTGATGAAGATGATGACATTGATCCACTTCATATGCGTCACTTTAGGAATAATTTCGGTAATGTTATTAAAAACGCTATTGGTGTGGTGGGTATCTCTGGCTTACTAGCTAGTTTCTGGTTCTTCATTGCCAAACGTCGTCGTAAAGAAGATGAAGAGGAAGAATTAGAAATAAGAGATAATAATAAAGATTCAATAAAAGAGACTTTAGACGATACAAAACATTTACCACTTTTATTTGCGAAACGTCGCAGAAAAGAAGATGAAGAAGATGTTACTGTTGAAGAAAAAGATTCGCTAAATAATGGCGAGTCACTCGATAAAGTTAAACATACGCCGTTCTTCTTACCAAAACGTCGTCGTAAAGAAGATGAAGAAGATGTGGAAGTTACAAATGAAAACACAGATGAAAAAGTGTTGAAAGATAACGAACATTCACCACTCTTATTCGCAAAACGACGCAAAGATAAAGAGGAAGATGTTGAAACAACAACTAGTATTGAATCTAAAGATGAGGACGTTCCTTTATTATTGGCTAAAAAGAAAAATCAAAAAGATAACCAATCCAAAGACAAAAAGTCAGCATCAAAAAATACTTCTAAAAAGGTAGCAGCTAAAAAGAAGAAAAAGAAATCTAAGAAAAATAAAAAATAATTTGTTTCTTTGATAAATAGAGGAGCACCGATTGACATCACATCAGTCGGTGCTCCTTTTATTTATTCTTTTTAATTAATTTATACAATGCCTGTTGAGCGTGTTGATTCGCTTCTTTGTTTTGTTCTCTCGGTATCCATTTAACAAATAATAAATCAAAATCTTTTTCAAATATTTCTATTTGATCAAAATAAGGTTTGAAATTTGCGTTTTTCACATAACCAGCTTCAATGCTATCTGCAATTAGCTTTGAGTCTGTATATAATAGTGCGTTTTGAACATTTAATTCACGTGCATGTTCTAGTGCATAAATACATGCAGCCCATTCTGCAGTGTGGTTATCCATTTCGCCTAACTCATGTGTATATGTATAATGCTGCTCATCTTCTTTGATTACAATGGCACATGTACTTATGCCTGGATTTCCTTTCGTCGCAGCATCAAAATTTATTTTCGCCATAATAAACCTACTTTCTATTCAATACTTAGTTAAAGTTACTATTACTGTAATACAAAATATGTTGGGTAATCCATTAAAAAACACGCATCACTTAAATAAGTAACACGTGTTTAAAATACTCGCTGATTCAAAGATGATTTTCTAATAAGTAGTACTGTAATATACTTCCTAAAAAAATCATCTTCAGGCTGGGACATAAATCAATGTTCTATGCTCTACTATGTTATATTGGCAGTAGTTGACTGAACGAAAATGCGCTTGTAACAAGCTTTTTTCAATTCTAGTCAGGGGCCCCAACACAGAGAATTTCGAAAAGAAATTCTACAGGCAATGCGAGTTGGGGTGTGGGCCCCAACACAGAGAATTTCGAAAAGAAATTCTACAGGCAAT
>OAWU01000269.1_pt1 | contig 38288 bp, 34 predicted proteins | sample 1477041 | NCBI WGS metagenome assembly OAWU01 (sample SAMEA2580266, study PRJEB22360) | human gut metagenome | biome: human gut; feature: human-associated habitat; material: faeces | place: Denmark | collected 2008/2010
ACCTGGAGGCACCAGGCACTGCATCACAAAATTCATTGTTGAGGACGCGATAATGAAAACGTTATTACCAAACGTTAATACGTCTGAAGGTTGTTTTGAAATTGGTGTCACTATCAGTAACCCAGTATTTACTGAAGATGCCATTAACAAGAGAAAACAAGAACGGGAGCTATTAAATAAAATATGCATTGTTTCAATGCTGGCTCGTTTACGTCTGATGCCAAAAGGATGTGCACAATGAATTCAGCATTTGTGCTTGTTCTGACAGTTTTTCTTGTTTCCGGAGAGCCAGTTGATATTGCAGTCAGTGTTCACAGGACAATGCAGGAGTGTATGACTGCAGCAACCGAACAGAAAATTCCCGGTAACTGTTACCCGGTCGATAAAGTTATTCACCAGGATAATATCGAAATCCCGGCAGGTCTTTAAAACAGTTCCGTAATAAATATCCGGTTTCATTCTTATATGCCAGCAATGGCAGGGATTTGTTCATCCTTAAATCTGTCATGAGGTTAAAACAAATGAGTAAAGTCTTTATTTGCGCCGCTATTCCTGACGAACTGGCAACAAGGGAAGAAGGCGCTGTGGCTGTAGCCACAGCCATTGAAGCTGGCGACGAACGCCGTGCTCGAGCAAAATTTCACTGGCAATTCCTGGAACATTATCCGGCTGCTCAGGACTGCGCTTATAAATTTATTGTCTGCGAGGATAAACCTGGCATACCCCGCCCTGCCCTCGATTCATGGGATGCTGAATATATGCAGGAAAACCGCTGGGATGAGGAGTCTGCTTCCTTTGTCCCGGTTGAGACTGAATCAGATCCGATGAACGTCACTTTTGACAAGCTGGCCCCTGAAGTACAGAACGCTGTCATGGTTAAGTTCGACACATGTGAAAACATCACCGTTGATATGGTTATTAGCGCACAGGAATTGTTGCAGGAAGACATGGCAACATTCGACGGACATATCGTTGAAGCGTTGATGAAAATGCCAGAAGTTAACGCCATGTATCCGGAGCTTAAGTTGCACGCCATTGGGTGGGTTAAGCATAAATGTATTCCTGGTGCTAAATGGCCCGAAATTCAGGCAGAGATGCGCATCTGGAAAAAACGTCGCGAAGGTGAACGCAAGGAAACCGGAAAATACACGTCTGTTGTTGATCTCGCCCGCGCCAGAACCAATCAACAGCACACTGAAAATTCAACAGGAAAAATCAGCCCGGTCATTGCTGCCATTCATCGCGAATACAAGCAGACATGGAAAACACTGGATGACGAACTGGCCTACGCTCTCTGGCCTGGTGATGTGGATGCCGGAAACATTGACGGCAGCATCCATCGCTGGGCAAAAAATGAAGTTATCGACAACGACCGCGAAGACTGGAAGCGTATCTCGGCATCAATGCGCAAACAGCCTGATGCCCTTCGCTACGACCGCCAAACTATTTTTGGCCTTGTCCGTGAGCGTCCGATCGACATTCACAAAGATCCCGTAGCACTGAACAAATATATCTGCGAATACCTGACGACAAAGGGCGTGTTTGAGAATGAAGAAACAGACCTGGGCACTGTTGATGTTCTCCAGTCATCAGAAACACAAACTGATGCAGTGGAAACTGAGGTATCTGATATCCCAAAAAATGAAACCGCGCCGGAAGCTGAACCATCTGTAGAGCGTGAGGGGCCGTTCTATTTCCTCTTCGCAGATAAGGACGGAGAAAAATACGGTCGCGCAAACAAACTCTCTGGTCTGGATAAGGCACTGGCTGCTGGCGCCACTGAAATCACAAAAGAAGAATATTTTGCCCGAAAAAATGGCACATACACGGGCTTACCGCAAAATGTAGATACCGCTGAAGATTCAGAACAACCAGAGCCGATAAAAGTTACCGCTGACGAAGTAAACAAAATTATGCAGGCAGCCAATATCAGCCAGCCTGACGCCGATAAGTTGCTTGCTGCATCACGTGGTGAATTTGTTGAAGGGATTAGTGACCCGAATGATCCGAAATGGGTTAAGGGGCTCCAGACCCGCGATTCTGTGAACCAGAACCAGCATGAATCGGAACGGAACTACCAAAAAGCGGAACAAAACAGTCCAAATGCGTTACAAAACGAGCCAGAAACGAAACAGCCTGAACCAGTAGCGCAACAGGAAGTGGAAAAAGTCTGCACCGCCTGCGGTCAGACCGGCGGCGGCAACTGCCCTGATTGTGGCGCGGTGATGGGCGACGCAACATACCAGGAAACATTCGATGAAGAGTATCAGGTTGAAGTTCAGGAAGATGATCCGGAGGAAATGGAAGGCGCTGAACATCCACACAAGGAGAACACTGGCGGCAATCAGCATCACGATAGCGATAATGAAACTGGCGAGACGGCAGATCACTCAATTAAGGTGAACGGTCATCACGTAATCACATCCACCAGCAGGACGTGTGACCATCTAATGATAGACCTTGAAACCATGGGAAAAAATCCTGATGCCCCGATCATCTCAATAGGTGCAATATTTTTCGATCCGCAAACCGGAGATATGGGACCGGAATTTAGTAAGACTATCGATCTGGAAACTGCTGGCGGAGTCATTGATCGGGACACCATTAAATGGTGGCTTAAGCAATCACGCGAAGCGCAATCTGCCATTATGACCGATGAAATCCCGTTAGATGATGCACTGTTACAATTGCGGGAATTTATCGACGAAAACTCCGGTGAATTTTTTGTTCAGGTCTGGGGAAATGGAGCCAACTTCGACAACACGATTTTGCGCCGTTCATACGAACGGCAGGGGATCCCCTGCCCGTGGCGTTACTACAACGATCGCGATGTACGCACAATCGTTGAGCTGGGGAAAGCCATAGACTTCGATGCCAGAACGGCTATTCCATTCGAAGGTGAGCGCCATAATGCACTTGATGACGCCCGTTACCAGGCAAAATACGTTTCAGTTATCTGGCAAAAACTGATCCCGAGTCAGGCTGATTCTTAATGTTCAACTGTCGCCGGTTGTGACTGGTATTCTGCAACCGGCGCTCGTCTGATGTAAGAGATAAAGAAATCGATGAGCGAAGTAATCATGATTGTCTCTCCCGGCAAATGGGTATCCGAAGAGCAGTTAATTGCGCTGAAAGGAATAAAAAAAGGTACGTTAAAAAAGGCCCGGGAAAAATCGTTTATGGAAGGAAGGGAATATAAGCATGTCGCTCATGACGGTATGCCATGGGATAACAGTCCATGCTTTTACAACCTGGAAGAAATTGATCGCTGGATTGAGCGCCAGGCATCAGCGAGACCAAGACGTCATCTTACTTGACTAAAAGCCACACTAACTAATGAGAGAAGTTGAAATGAAATATCCGACAGGCGTGGAAAACCATGGAGGGAAATTACGTATCTGGTTTGTTTATAAAGACGTAAGAGTCAGGGAAAATCTGGGGGTTCCTGACACAGCAAAAAACAGGCGCGTTGCAGGTGAACTACGCTCCTCTGTTTGTTACGCAATAAAAACTGGTGTTTTCGACTATGCAAAACAGTTTCCCTCCTCACGCAATCTGGAAAAATTTGGTGAGGCCCGACAAGATTTAACCATAAAAGAACTGGCTGAAAAATTTCTGGCACTGAAAGAAACTGAAGTCGCCAAAACATCACTCAACACATACCGTGCCGTCATCAAAAATATCCTGAGCATAATCGGTGAAAAAAATCTTGCCTCATCGATTAATAAAGAAAAATTACTGGAGGTTCGTAAAGAGTTACTGACTGGATACCAGATCCCCAAAAGTAACTATATTGTTACACAACCAGGGAGATCGGCTGTAACTGTAAATAATTACATGACAAATCTTAACGCCGTGTTCCAGTTTGGTGTTGATAACGGTTACCTGGCAGATAATCCGTTTAAGGGGATCTCGCCATTAAAGGAATCAAGAACCATTCCGGATCCTCTTTCGCGGGAAGAATTTATCCGTCTTATCGATGCGTGCAGAAATCAGCAAGCAAAAAATTTATGGTGTGTTTCTGTTTATACTGGAGTTCGCCCTGGTGAGCTGTGTGCACTTGGATGGGAGGACATAGATCTGAAAAATGGAACAATGATGATCAGGAGAAATTTAGCAAAAGACCGTTTCACGGTACCAAAAACACAGGCGGGAACCAATCGGGTCATTCATCTTATTAAGCCAGCAATCGACGCTCTCCGGAGTCAGATGACATTAACGAGACTGAGCAAAGAGCATATCATTGATGTTCACCTCAGAGAGTATGGCAGAACAGAAAAACAAAAATGCACCTTTGTTTTTCAACCTGAAGTGTCAGCGAGAGTAAAAAATTATGGTGACCATTTTACCGTTGACTCAATAAGGCAGATGTGGGACGCAGCGATAAAACGTGCCGGACTCCGCCATCGAAAATCATATCAGTCGAGACATACTTATGCCTGCTGGTCGCTGACAGCTGGTGCTAACCCGGCATTTATAGCAAACCAGATGGGCCATGCAGATGCGCAAATGGTATTTCAGGTATACGGAAAATGGATGTCTGAAAACAATAATGCACAGGTAGCTTTGTTAAATACACAGTTAAGCGAGTTTGCCCCAACCATGCCCCATAACGAAGCAATGAAAATTAATTTAATATTTATCAAATAGTTAACACGCATGACTCTTGAAATCCATAAATTCAAGCGCAGTGCCCAGCCATCCCGATACTGCTGCTTTCACCAAATCCTTAGTGCTTCTTTCGTGTTTTTCTATTGTCATAATGGTTATCTCTAAAAAAGAGGTAAGATGCGTACTACTTACTCGCCGTTATTGGTATTATTCAGAAAAAGTGAGTAAGACTTTGCAGCAATGTTTTTGATCCTGTTCAAATAAACTAATGGCATCAGCAACATGCTGGAAATCAAACGTATGGGTAATTAATTTTTCTGGTTTAATTAACCCTTTACTTAACCAGTCGATAACGATCGGGAATTTATTTGCATTTAAGCGTGAAGAGAAAATAGAGAGTTCTTTTCCGGTAATTCCTTGCTGAATCACTTCAGACGGTTCACTGGAGAACCCCATCAATACAATACGTGCCGCTGGAGAAGCCAGCGTTACGGCCTCTTTCAGGATAGAAGGATGACAAGCCGCATCGATAATTAATGTCGGCTTGATGCCTTTTTCAGTGAAAATCTCGCCAAGCGGTGTCTGGCTGTTATTAATCGCCCAGTCAGCCCCGCTCTCTTTCGCTTTTTCCAGTCGTTCATCAATGCGATCGGCAACAATCACATTTTTAACGTTATAGACGCCTTTTAATACCTGAACGATCGTCAGGCCGATTGGACCGGCACCATAAACCAGAACGGTATCATTTTCAGTCGGTTGACCATGTCCGGTTACGTTAGCCGCAATGGTAAAAGGTTCGATCATTACCGCATATTGATCGGCCACTGCTTCAGGAATTTTCCACGCATTTTTTGCCGGAACCACGGCATATTCACTGAAACCACCGTCAGCGTGCACACCTAATACAGCCAGTGTCGTACAAACGTTCGGTTTACCTATAGAGCACGGATAGCAATGCCCACAGCTGACCACCGGATCGACAGCAACACGTTCACCGACTCTGGCGCTTTCCACGCCTTCACCCACTGCATCAATGACGCCAAAGAATTCATGACCAATGACGCGCGGATATTTCGCAAAAGGATTATGCCCACGATAAATATGGCTATCTGAACCACAAATTCCGGCAAGTTTCACTTTTACTCGTACTTCACCCGCTGACGGGGTGGGTATTTCACGTTCGACAATCGCCAGTTGATTCGGTTTTTCAATTAATATGCTTTTCATTATCTTACTCCTTACCAGTTCCACAGCGTGCCATCTTCCAGACGTGCGACTGGTAGATAAGCAGGTTCATAGGGATATTTCGCCGCCAGCTTTTCATCGAATTCGATACCAAGACCCGGTTTGTCTCCCGGATGCATATAGCCGTTATCGAAAGTCCAGTTGTGCGGGAAGACTTCGAGCATTTGTTCGGAATAACCCATGTATTCCTGGACACCGAAATTGGGGACCCACAGATCAAAGTGCAGCGCCGCAGCCATGCAGACTGGTGACAAATCGGAAGGACCGTGTGAGCCAGTACGTACCTGATACAGCGAAGCAAAATCGGCAATCCGGCGCATACCGGTAATTCCGCCTGCATGGGTCAGCGTGGTGCGGATATAATCGATGAGTTGCTCTTCAATCAGTTGTTTGCAGTCCCAGATGCTGTTGAAGACTTCACCCACTGCGATGGGTGTGACGGTATGTTGGCGAATGAGACGGAAGCATTCCTGGTTTTCCGCAGGCGTCGGGTCTTCCATCCAGAACATGCGATAATCTTCAATGCTTTTACCAAAGCGCGCCGCTTCAATAGGCGTTAAGCGATGGTGCATGTCATGCAGCAAATGTTCATTAAAACCAAACTTGTTACGTACCGCGTCAAACAATTTCGGCATGAAATCGAGGTATTTCTCCGTCGACCACAGCTGCTCTTCCGGCCACTGTCCTTTGGTTGCGGGTTCATAAGCCAGACCTTTACCTTTCGACATGCCGTAGGTGGTTTTCATACCAGGGATTCCGCACTGCACGCGGATGGCTTTGAATCCAAGCTCTTGATGACGGGCATAATCATCCAGAGCTTCATCAATACTGTGACCGGTGGTATGGCAATAAACCATCACCCCTTCACGAGACGCGCCGCCGAGTAACTGGTAAAGCGGCATGTTGGCAGCTTTGGCTTTAATATCCCACAGCGCCATATCAACCGCTGAAATGGCCGACATCGTAACCGGACCGCGACGCCAGTAAGCACCTTTATAGAAAAACTGCCAGATATCTTCGATACGGTGCGCATCGCGACCAATAAGCTGCGGACAAAGGTGATCCTGCAAATAAGAGGCCACGGAAAGCTCACGTCCATTGAGGGTGGCATCCCCAAGGCCCGTAATACCGTCCTCAGTGGTGATTTTTAATGTGACGAAATTACGCCCCGGACAGGTAACAAAAACTTCAGCCTTTACGATCTTCATGTTCGATTCCTTGCATCGCTTGTCGTGATGCATGAAACCTACGCAACTGAGCTACTACCATACAAGTATAAAGATCGAAAAAAGCCGGAGTGATCACAAAAAAAGGCGTATATTTGCGCTGTGAATGGTTGACAAAAGATGAAATAGAATACCTTTTGTCAGCTGACACTTCCTCTTATCTTATTGATAAAATGGATTTATGTTCCTACGTGCGCCCCCAGCCCGCAACAATGATCAACATGCCGCAAAGCGCAATCAACGCACCCGTCCAGTCATAAAGAGTCAGTTTCACGCCATCCACAACGCGCAGCCACATCAACGCCGTGCAGACATAAACGCCACCATAAGCCGCGTAAACACGCCCACTCGCCGCTGGATGCAACGTTAACAACCAGACAAACAGCGCCAGTGAAATCCCCGCCGGAAGCAACAGCCAGATACTGGCGTTTCGTTTTAACCACAACCAGGGCAGAAAGCATCCAATAATTTCACACAGCGCAGTAGCAAAAAATAGTAACGTTGTTTTAATCATCTTTGTCTCTTATTGACATCATGTATAGTTATAGGGCGACATAATATCATCAATATAAACACCCTCCTGGTACGTTTTGCGTCCGCAGTGGATGGTGTAGAATCACCTTTAATCATTCATACAGGGAATGAATTATGAAAATCACTCTCAGCAAACGAATCGGCCTGCTCGCTATTCTGCTGCCTTGCGCACTGGCATTGAGCACAACTGTTCATGCCGAAACTAACAAACTGGTGATTGAGTCTGGCGACAGTGCACAAAGCCGCCAGCACGCCGCTATGGAAAAAGAGCAATGGAATGACACGCGCAATCTGCGCCAGAAAGTGAATAAACGCACTGAAAAAGAGTGGGATAAAGCCGACGCCGCTTTTGATAACCGCGATAAATGTGAGCAAAGCGCCAACATCAATGCCTACTGGGAGCCCAATACTTTGCGCTGCCTGGACCGTCGAACTGGCCGCGTTATTACCCCCTAACCTGTTATTGATTTAAGGAATGTAAGGACACGTTATGCCAAGCGCCCACAGTGTTAAGCTACGCCCGCTGGAGCGTGAAGATTTACGCTATGTACATCAACTCGACAATAACGCCAGTGTGATGCGTTACTGGTTTGAGGAACCCTACGAAGCCTTTGTTGAACTCTCTGATCTGTATGATAAGCATATTCACGATCAGAGCGAACGGCGCTTTGTGGTGGAATGTGACGGCGAAAAAGCCGGTCTGGTGGAGCTGGTGGAAATTAACCATGTTCATCGCCGCGCAGAATTTCAGATAATTATCTCCCCGGAGTATCAGGGGAAAGGTCTGGCAACCCGTGCCGCCAAATTAGCAATGGACTATGGCTTTACCGTTCTCAATCTCTATAAGCTGTATCTGATCGTTGATAAAGAGAATGAAAAAGCGATTCACATTTACCGCAAGCTTGGCTTTTCGGTTGAAGGTGAATTGATGCACGAGTTCTTTATTAATGGTCAATATCGTAATGCCATTCGCATGTGTATATTCCAGCATCAGTATCTGGCAGAGCACAAAACACCGGGTCAGACTCTCCTGAAGCCGACCGCACAATAGCATTAATAATAATCGATCGTATTTTTGATGGTGTAAACCCGTTCGACGGCGGGTTTTACTCCTTCATCAACAATGATTAGCTGACAGTCCACCGGATTAGCGTGACTGTCATATTCACAGCTCTGTTTTACATTACCAACCCGTTGATTATTCAGTAAAGTAACCGCTGTGTAATCTAATTTTTTGATCGGATCCGTTGATGGCGTGGCGCTGACAGATAATGTTTTGTCGTTACTTTTCGTGGTTTTACCCAGCGGATAACCCTGATCATCATAGCGATATTCCATCTGCATTTGTTTGCTGCTGGCTTTAATCACGAAGCCATTATCATCGGTTTCCCAACTCACCCCGGCAGAAGGTAATTCTGCTAGCTGGCATTTTCCCTGTAAACGTACTCTCTTCTCCAGCGTCTCGGCATCACGGTAATAATTGGCGTCCAGTACCAGAGCGACCACGGTATTATTTTCCAGATCCAGTAATTCGAGTGAATCAAAACAGCCTTCTTCCGACAAAGTCCCAGAAACACGTTTCGTCACTTCACCTTGCTCATCCATTAATGTCTGAGTGAAATCTTTTACCGGACCACGCAGCGGATCAAAATCGAATTCATTAGAGAAACTGGCCATCTCAGGGGTAAATGAAAGTGTTACCTCTGTGCGGTCACATCCTGTGAGGAATATCGCGAGTAAGCATGGTAGTAATTTGTATTTCACAACAGTCACCAGAGAGTAGAGATGATTCTCAATCATAGTAGCAAATACAGTACTTTACACGTTAAATGCTATGCTTAAAGAAGTTATCTTCGCGTAAGGAGCTTATGATGAAACTCTCAACCTGCTGTGCCGCGCTTCTGCTCGCCCTCGCCTCACCCGCGGTACTCGCCGCGCCGGGATCCTGTGAGCGCATACAGAGCGATATATCACAGCGCATTATCAATAATGGCGTACCCGAAAGCAGCTTCACGTTAAGTATTGTACCCAATGACCAGGTTGATCAGCCTGATTCCCAGGTCGTCGGCCATTGCGCTAATGATACGCATAAAATTCTCTATACCCGCACCACCAGCGGTAACGTCTCTGCTCCCGCGCAGTCTAGCCAGGATGGCGCGCCTGCCGAACCGCAGTAACACATTATCGACTGAACGCCGGATATGACAAATCCGGCGATTTGAACATACAACATAATCCCACCTTATTACTCATACCCTTCTATTGATATGGATTAATAATTCTTAACCCAAAATGGGTAGACTCCCTCTATTGTTAGCGCGCTAAATATTCAATATATAAACTTTTATATAACGATAAAGAACAGGGAGTGAGTTATGTCCAAAAATGAACGAATGGTGGGCATCAGCCGCAGAACACTCGTTAAATCTACCGCGATAGGTTCTCTGGCGCTGGCTGCAGGCGGTTTTTCTTTGCCGTTTACCCTGCGCAATGCAGCAGCAGCGGTACAACAGGCCCGCGAAAAAGTGGTCTGGGGTGCCTGTTCCGTCAACTGTGGTAGCCGCTGTGCACTTCGTCTACATGTTAAAGATAATGAAGTGACCTGGGTGGAAACTGACAATACCGGCAGCGATGAGTACGGCAACCATCAGGTACGCGCCTGTTTGCGCGGTCGCTCCATCCGCCGGCGTATTAATCATCCCGATCGCTTGAATTACCCAATGAAACGCGTGGGCAAACGCGGCGAAGGCAAATTCGAACGGATTAGCTGGGATGAAGCCCTGGATACTATCGCCAGTAGCCTGAAGAAAACCGTCGAACAATATGGCAATGAGGCTGTATATATTCAGTACTCTTCGGGGATCGTTGGCGGCAATATGACCCGCTCTTCGCCATCAGCCTCGGCGGTCAAACGCCTGATGAACTGCTACGGCGGTTCACTCAACCAGTATGGCTCCTACAGCACTGCGCAAATTTCCTGTGCCATGCCCTACACCTACGGCAGTAATGATGGCAACAGCACCACGGATATTGAAAACAGCAAGCTGGTCGTGATGTTTGGTAACAACCCGGCAGAAACCCGCATGAGCGGTGGTGGCATCACTTATCTTCTTGAAAAAGCGCGCGAGAAATCGAACGCCAAAATGATTGTTATCGATCCGCGATATACCGATACGGCTGCCGGTCGTGAAGACGAATTGCTCCCTATTCGCCCGGGCACCGATGCCGCGCTGGTTGCGGGTATTGCCTGGGTATTGATTAACGAAAATCTCGTTGATCAACCTTTTCTCGATAAATACTGCGTCGGCTATGACGAAAAAACCTTACCCGCAGATGCACCCAAAAATGGTCACTATAAAGCCTATATTCTTGGTGAAGGTGACGATAAAACAGCGAAAACGCCGCAGTGGGCTTCGCAAATTACCGGTATCCCGGAGGACCGTATCATCAAACTGGCGCGTGAAATTGGCACAGCAAAACCCGCTTATATCTGCCAGGGCTGGGGGCCACAACGCCAGGCAAACGGCGAACTGACTGCACGCGCTATTGCTATGTTACCTATTTTGACGGGCAATGTCGGCATCAGCGGCGGAAATAGTGGCGCGCGTGAATCGACCTATACCATTACCATAGAACGCCTGCCGGTGCTGGATAATCCGGTCAAAACGTCAATCTCCTGCTTCAGCTGGACAGATGCTATCGATCATGGTCCGCAAATGACGGCAATCCGCGACGGCGTCCGCGGCAAAGATAAACTGGATGTGCCCATTAAGTTCATCTGGAACTACGCGGGAAATACCCTCGTTAATCAGCATTCTGACATCAACAAAACGCATGAAATTCTGCAGGACGAATCGAAATGCGAAATGATTGTGGTCATCGAAAACTTTATGACCTCATCGGCAAAATATGCCGACATTCTGCTGCCAGACCTGATGACCGTTGAGCAGGAAGATATTATTCCTAACGACTACGCCGGTAACATGGGATATCTCATTTTCCTCCAGCCTGTCACCAGCGAAAAATTCGAACGCAAACCGATTTACTGGATCCTGAGTGAAGTCGCGAAACGTCTTGGACCTGACGTCTATCAAAAGTTCACAGAAGGTCGCACGCAGGAACAATGGTTACAACATCTGTACGCCAAAATGCTTGCCAAAGATCCGGCGTTACCGTCTTACGACGAACTGAAAAAAATGGGTATCTATAAGCGTAAAGATCCCAATGGCCATTTTGTCGCCTACAAAGCATTTCGTGACGACCCCGAGGCAAATCCACTTAAAACGCCTTCCGGTAAGATTGAAATTTATTCCAGCAGGCTGGCGGAAATTGCCCGTACCTGGGAACTGGAAAAAGATGAAGTGATAAGCCCATTGCCAGTTTATGCCTCAACCTTTGAAGGCTGGAACTCCCCTGAACGTAGAACCTTCCCACTGCAACTGTTTGGTTTCCATTACAAATCCCGTACTCACTCGACCTACGGCAATATTGATCTCCTGAAGGCTGCCTGCCGTCAGGAGGTGTGGATCAACCCTATAGATGCGCAGAAACGTGGGATTGCCAACGGCGATATGGTGCGGGTGTTTAACCATCGTGGCGAAGTTCGGCTACCAGCCAAAGTAACACCACGTATTCTCCCTGGAGTTAGCGCTATGGGCCAGGGAGCCTGGCACGAGGCCAATATGTCTGGCGATAAAATCGACCATGGCGGCTGTGTGAATACGCTAACCACTCTGCGCCCTTCACCACTGGCGAAGGGAAACCCGCAGCACACTAATCTGGTCGAGATCGAAAAAATATAACCCACGACAACCATAAATTCTGGCATGACATTTTGTTTGAAAAGCAATAAGTGAGTAATGATGAAAATCCATACCACAGAGGCGCTCATGAAGGCTGAAATCAGCCGTAGAAGTCTGATGAAAACCTCCGCACTTGGCAGTCTTGCGCTGGCAAGCAGTGCTTTCACTCTGCCATTTTCCCAAATGGTCCGGGCGGCAGAGGCTCCGGTAGAAGAGAAAGCGGTCTGGAGTTCCTGCACCGTTAACTGCGGGAGCCGCTGTCTGTTACGTTTGCATGTGAAAGATGACACCGTGTACTGGGTGGAGTCTGATACGACAGGTGACGACGTCTACGGTAATCATCAGGTTCGAGCGTGTTTACGCGGGCGCTCTATCCGCCGACGGATGAATCATCCTGATAGGTTGAAATATCCCATGAAGCGCGTCGGCAAGCGCGGTGAAGGTAAATTTGAACGGATAAGTTGGGACGAAGCCCTGGATACCATCAGTGATAATCTTCGGCGGATCCTGAAAGATTACGGCAATGAGGCTGTACATGTCCTGTACGGAACAGGCGTAGATGGCGGAAACATCACCAACTCAAACGTCCCGTACCGTCTGATGAACTCTTGCGGTGGTTTTCTCAGTCGCTATGGCAGCTACAGTACCGCACAGATCAGTGCCGCAATGAGTTATATGTTCGGTGCCAATGATGGCAACAGCCCGGATGATATCGCCAATACGAAACTGGTCGTTATGTTCGGAAATAACCCGGCAGAAACGCGGATGAGCGGCGGTGGTGTCACTTACTACGTCGAGCAAGCCCGCGAACGTTCAAACGCACGCATGATCGTCATCGATCCACGTTATAACGACACTGCTGCCGGGCGTGAAGATGAATGGCTGCCCATTCGCCCTGGCACCGATGGCGCACTGGCCTGTGCGATTGCCTGGGTACTGATTACTGAAAACATGGTCGATCAGCCATTTCTCGACAAATATTGTGTTGGTTACGATGAAAAAACGCTGCCCGCCAACGCACCACGTAACGCGCATTATAAAGCCTATATTCTGGGCGAAGGGCCTGACGGCATAGCTAAAACGCCGGAATGGGCAGCAAAAATCACCAGCATCCCGGCAGAAAAAATTATCCAGTTGGCACGAGAGATCGGTTCAGCAAAACCTGCTTATATTTGTCAGGGTTGGGGGCCACAACGACATTCCAACGGCGAGCAAACATCCCGCGCTATTGCCATGCTTTCCGTTCTCACCGGCAACGTCGGCATAAACGGCGGCAACTCAGGCGTACGCGAAGGTAGCTGGGATCTGGGGGTAGAATGGTTCCCGATGCTCGAGAATCCTGTTAAAACGCAGATTTCCGTCTTTACATGGACAGATGCCATCGACCATGGTACGGAAATGACCGCGACCCGTGATGATGTTCGTGGAAAAGAAAAACTGGATGTCCCCATCAAGTTTTTATGGTGCTACGCCAGTAACACATTGATCAATCAACATGGCGACATCAATCACACCCATGAGGTGCTTCAGGATGACAGCAAGTGCGAGATGATTGTTGGCATTGACCACTTCATGACGGCCTCGGCTAAGTATTGCGATATCCTGTTGCCCGACCTGATGCCAACAGAGCAAGAAGACCTTATCTCTCATGAATCTGCAGGGAATATGGGCTATGTGATCCTCGCCCAACCCGCAACCTCAGCAAAATTTGAACGCAAACCCATCTACTGGATGCTGAGTGAAGTCGCCAAACGCTTAGGACCAGACGTTTATCAAACCTTTACTGAAGGTCGCAGTCAGCATGAATGGATCAAATATCTCCATGCGAAAACGAAGGAACGTAACCCTGAGATGCCCGACTACGAGGAGATGAAAACGACCGGGATCTTTAAGAAAAAATGCCCGGAAGAACACTACGTCGCTTTCCGCGCATTCCGTGAAGATCCACAGGCAAACCCGTTGAAAACACCTTCGGGGAAAATCGAAATTTATTCTGAACGACTGGCGAAGATTGCAGATACCTGGGAATTGAAAAAAGATGAAATTATTCATCCCCTTCCTGCGTATACCCCAGGTTTTGATGGCTGGGACGATCCCCTGCGGAAAACCTATCCACTGCAGTTAACGGGCTTCCATTACAAAGCGCGTACCCACTCCAGCTACGGCAATATTGATGTGTTACAGCAGGCCTGCCCACAAGAGGTGTGGATCAACCCCATTGATGCTCAGGCACGCGGTATCCGTCATGGCGATACCGTGCGGGTATTTAACAATAATGGAGAAATGCTGATTGCCGCAAAAGTGACTCCGCGTATTCTGCCTGGCGTTACCGCCATCGGGCAAGGTGCGTGGCTTAAAGCGGATATGTTTGGTGACCGGGTCGATCACGGCGGCAGTATCAATATTCTGACCTCTCACCGCCCTTCACCGCTGGCAAAGGGAAACCCGTCGCACAGCAATCTTGTCCAGATCGAAAAGGTTTAAGGAGTAGCCCATGACCACACAATATGGATTTTTTATCGATTCCAGCCGCTGTACTGGCTGTAAAACCTGCGAACTGGCGTGCAAAGATTTTAAAGTTGGTTACGTATCGTTTAAAATCAATTAGATAGCCCGTCATTTCTGCGCTCACACGTCCCAACATTGAAAAACATGCAAAGCTTTGTAAGCCGATGCAAAGCTTTGTGTGTCTCACTTTTGTCCCAATACCAATCCGAATCCACCCTTTGTCATCATTGAGAAATGGCAAGGAAGAAAAGGATGTTACTGCACGATTTGACAAATCCGCCAGAGCTATCGCATACTGATCGCACTGAACAAATAAGCGGTCTCCGCACCCGATAGCTTTGCGGCTTTTTTATGCCTGCAATTTGGCATAGTTACATCCGTACAAAGGTCGGGTGGAGAGGCGTAATACAACACCCGCAAGGGGAATATGCCCAGAGCTTCTTATTTGGCTCAGTTGACACCCGACCGCCAGCTACTAACTGGCGGTTATAAACTAAACAAATAAGGAGGTCATCATGACCAGTCAACTCATCCCCGTATTCAACGGTTCTATCTCAAACCAAGCAGCCCTTCTATGCAATGCTCGCAATCTACACGCTTTCCTTGGGGTTGGTAAACGCTTTGCATCGTGGATAACAGAACGTATTGCTGAATATGGTTTCGTTGAAAATCAGGACTATATGATTGCTTCCCAAATTCGGGAAGCAAAAGGTAGAGGCGGTCACAACCGCAAGGAATACCACCTCACCCTCGACACAGCCAAAGAGCTTGCGATGGTTGACGACTGCGTCCAATACTGACTATACTCCGCGCCGAGGCCTCGAAAACCTCCCAAAAGCGGATTAAACCAACCCCGTCAGTGTTGGATTTTTTATGCCTGTTATTCAGTGATAGCACAGTGTGCGGTCACATCCCCGATCAATGTCGGGAGGGCGACGAATACAACACCCGCAAGGGGAATAAGTCCGCGGTATCTTTTGGGCCGTTTCGAGCCTCCCGGCACCACATCTTGTGGTGGCATTTCTCGAAAAAAGCCAAAGGAGGTCATCATGACCACTCAACTCATCCCTGTGTTTGAAGGTACAATCTCAAATGAACCTACGCTTCTGGTGAACGCGCGTGATTTGCATGGATTTTTAGAGGTAGGTAAAGATTTTTCTAACTGGATACGGGCCAGGCTAAACGAGTATGGATTCGTAGAAAATTTAGACTACATTCTATTTTCGCCAAATTTGGCGAAAACTCCAGGCCGCCGCCGCAAGGATTACCACCTCACCCTCGACACAGCCAAAGAGCTTGCGATGGTTGAACGTAACGAAAAAGGCCGCCAGATACGCCGCTACTTCATCGAGTGCGAAAAGAAACTTCGCAACATTCAGCCAGTACAAGCAGAACCACAGCCGCAATTCACAGCCGAGGAAATCATCCTCCTTTGCTACATGCAGCTCTGGATGGAAAAAGCCCAGGACCTCAGCAAACACCTGTATCCCATCATGAAAGAGCTGAACTCCTCATACACGAACAAGCTGTATGACATTGCGTTTGAGACCATCTACATGGTGACGAAGAACAGAGATGCGTTACTGAGGGAAGTAACACGTCTCGACATGTCAAGTTCCGTTATCCAGCGGGCCATGCCAATGCTGAAAAGCCTGCGGGCAAGACAATTTGAATTCTGAAACCAAAGGAGCTTCGGCTCCTTTTTTCATGCCTGAACGACAACGCCGCTGAAATCGAAGAGTTAATACAATAAAGAGAAGAGCTCAGTACATTAGATAAACATTTTTTATCATTATCTCATTGCCTTTATTCAAAAAAATAGTTACATAACGTTACTAGGTAAAATGCAAACCCTCGCTATTTTTATCAGATTGTATGCCGGTAACTATAACAAAAATCAGAACTGGAGAAGATGTTTTGTCAGCAGCCATTCACCGCATTGAATGGTTGTTTGAAACATTCTCTTCTGTATGTTTATCTTTTTCTGGCGGTAAAGATTCCACTGTACTTTTCCATCTTGTAGCCGAAGTGGCCTACAGGAAGAAACGTCGTTTTTCTGTATTGTTCATTGACTGGGAAGCCCAGTATCAATGCACCATTGATCATATACAGAAGATGCGGATGATGTACCAAGATGTAACAGATACCTTTTACTGGGTTGCACTTCCCCTGACGACAGTAAATGGTGTCTCGCAGTTTCAGCCTGAGTGGATATGCTGGGAGCCCGGTGTAGAGTGGGTTCGACAGCCACCGGAAGATGCTATTACTGATATGGCGTATTTCCCCTTTTACCGCTACGCCATGACTTTTGAAGAATTTGTCCCAGCTTTTTCTTCCTGGTTCGCAAGTAACCAATGTAGCGTGGCAATACTGACTGGAGTCCGCGCGGATGAATCTCTTAACAGATTTATGGGACTGGTTTCCCAACGAAAACTGAGATATGCAGATGATAAACCCTGGACCACGGCGTCACCTGAAGGTTTTTACTACACCATGTATCCGCTGTATGACTGGAAAACCAACGATATCTGGGTATATAACGCTAAAACCTGTGCAATCTACAATCCTCTGTATGATTTGATGTACCGTGCAGGCATTCCTCTACGTAATATGCGTGTCTGTGAGCCTTTTGGCCCGGAACAGCGTAAGGGACTATGGCTTTATCATGTTCTGGAGCCAGAAACTTGGGCACGGATGTGTGAACGAGTATCTGGTGCTGCCAGTGGGGCTCTTTATGCCAATGAAAGCGGGGCCTATTTTGCCCTGCGTAAACGGATGTCAAAACCATCCCATCATACCTGGCGCAGCTATGCGTTCTTCCTGCTGGACGTAATGCCGGAAAGAACGGCTGAACACTACCGCAACAAGATAGCAGTTTACCTGCGCTGGTATCAGAACCGGGGATTCCCGGATGATATCCCGGATGAACAGGAAAATGATCTGGGCTGCCGGGATGTTCCCTCCTGGCGACGTATTTGTAAGACTCTCATAAAGAATGATTTCTGGTGCCGAACGCTCTCCTTCAGCCCCAACAAACCCCGGCACTATGAACGTTACCTGCAGCGTATGAATGAAAGGAGGAAGGAATGGGGAATTCTGTGACACCAGAGGTGGAGGTGCTGAGCAAGATGATTCGACAGTACTTCAGTCAGGAACAATCTGAAGAGAAAACCATACAGGCCCTGAACCATCTCCGCTGCGTACTCCATGAGATCAGCCCCTTTGCTCAAGAACCAGTGGACTGTGTGCTGTGGGTAAAAGCGGATGAAATTGTCGCTAACGATTATAATCCCAATGTCATGGCCCCAAGCGAAAAAAAATTACTGAAACAATCTCTGGAAAAAGACGGTTTTACTCAACCAATTGTTGTTTCGGAAGAAACAAGCCATTACCTGGTGGTGGATGGTTTTCATAGGCAGTTACTAGGTAGAAGAACAGTTACTGGAAAACGCCTGAAAGGCTGGCTACCAGTAACCTGTATTAATCCAGACCGAAAGGGACAAACCTCACGTATTGCCGCGACTATCCGACATAACAGAGCCAGGGGGAAACACCAGATAACCTCAATGTCTGATATTGTCAGAGATCTTTCACGTCTTGGCTGGACTGATGAACGTATCGGAACAGAACTGGGGATGGACCAGGATGAAGTTCTGAGGTTAAAGCAGATTAGCGGGCTAACGGAGTTATTTCAGCAGGCAGATTTCAGCCCTGCATGGACTGTTACATAAAGTTAGGTTAGGCCTGTGGAGCCGGGGAATCGGAATTAAACATCTTCCCTCCCCGGTAAATACAAATAAGGGCTGAACATCATCCCGACTACCTCAGATCACTTAATAATATATCAAGATTATTTTGCGCATAAATGCTATTCGCCATTACTGTTGCTGCTTCTGGCGACTTTCCAAGAGCAATAAATATATCCTTAAGGCTGATTGGAATTGATGAACCATGCGGATCGCGCCACTCACCGCAAATTCTGTGAGTTTCATCACAAAGCCTGAACGCATCCCAACCTCCATATTGACCAAAAATTATGTCCATTGACTCTATTTCTGCGGGCGATAACTCCCCCAGCTCATCAACAGAAGAAAATGTACGCCACATTTCAACCTTATGATCCGCTACATCAGATATCCATGATTCCCACGGACTGTACTCGTTTTCGCTTCCATCCTTAACCAAAGAATATGTCTGCGATAAAACGGGTCCTTTGTTCATAGAGAAATAATGATCACCACTAATGGGAAAACCATACAACTCCATTGCTTTGCGGTCAGAGAGATACATCAGCTTAATGAAACGCATAGATCCGCCATGTTTTTTCAGCAAATACGCTGCCATTTACGCAACTTTTTCTTCATTAAACATAAATCGGCTCTCTGTCTCACATGAAATACTCTTTCTGACTATATGTTAATAGCTCCGGTTATTACAGGTTAATGTGTGTTTATTTCTTAATCAGCCCCGCACTTCCGTACGGGGCCATTTCTGTTAATCCACTCCCACTTTTTTGTTGTACTCGCGGTTAAAGCGATCCACGGCAACCTTCATATCCCGCTCTACCGATTTCACCATCGCCGCCTGCTGCGCCAGACTGAGAGAACTGTCGGCATAAATGGCATCGCGCTGTTTGCGCAAATCCTTCAGTCTCTTCCGGGTATCCTGCATAAGCCCGTTCATCAACAATTTTCCGTTGTTCTCGTCAATGAACGCCGTTCTTTCTGCACCGGTCAGACTCTTCAGCTCTGCGTGATACTGCGCAACCTCTGTCATCCGGTCGTACATCTTCTGCTGGTCTGCATACGGCATCACCTCACCCGAAATTTTCCCCAGGAAGGGCACCTGCTGTTCCGGTATATCAATACCATTCAGCGATTTCACCGCCGCATCCGTGGTTTTGGAAATGAAGCGCCCTGTCCCTCCGGAGATATAGTCAATCCAGAATTTCAGCGATTCCGGTGTGATATCCACCGCGCCGGGACGATACTGGCTGCCACCTGAGAACGCATTCAGCCAGGATGCAAACGCCTTGTACGCTTCTGGCGTTGAACGTCTTCCCAGCTGGCTGTCAGGTTTTGGTGTACCAAACGGCATGTTCTCCTGGTAAATCTGCGCCCCCATGAAGTTTTCGTTCATGGCAAGATTCGCAAACGGACGCAGAATTGTCGGTGCTGCATTTTTCAGCAATGCCCCGGACAGCGTTTCCGACGTCTCACTGCCAATCGGGCTGAATGCCCCCAGGATACCACCGACAACATTACCGGCAGCACGGGACGCCGTCAGGTCACCAGCAGCCACACCTTCAGAGGTATGCCCGAGCAGGAAGAAAACGTTGTACCCGTAAGGCAGAGGAATACTCCAGTACTCTCCGGCCCTGCCCCCGAACATCGATTTCATAATGACGAGGTTACGCTCTTTCACATGATACGGCACCTTGTCGTACCAGTTAACCCCGTCATCATCCTCACCCGCCACACTGCGGTTAAGCGAGCCAAGCAGATAACCCGCTCCCACAGCTGCAAGCGCGATTTTCTGCGGTACATTGAGATTCTTCCAGCGAAGGCGCTCCAGTAACGGCCCGTCGCCATTAAGATGTCCGAGCGTTCTCACCAGGTTTGCGGTCCCCTGAATGCTGGCGTTGGCAAACATATACAGCGAGTTCATCAGCGCTCCCTGCTCACCACGACGGTTAAAGTTCACCGTCATGTTTTTGGCAAGAGATGCCGCCTGCTGGCGTGACAAACCGGCATCACGGGCGTGTTTATAGGCAGAAAGACGCAGAGCGTTTTCAACCGCGCCGTTGGCATCCTCGACCAGGTTCAGGAACGAATGCCATGCACCGATACTCTGGCCTTTCCATCCTCCCTTCGCCAGCGATACAAGGCGATCCATTTCCTTCTGCTGGCCTTCAAGGTCACCCATGTTAAACCAGCCGGTTTTACCTCCGTCCTCAACAAACTCTTTCCACACTTTCTGCCACTGTGCGCCTTTGCCCGTGAGGGTTTTGCCACGCAGACTGGCGTACACGGCTGACATTGCAGAACGGCTGTCTTTGACTACAGCCAGGGCGGATAAGTTATCCAGCCCTTTCAGTTTACCGTCGCTCCTTCCCTGCTCCGCCTTCAGGTTCATCACCGCCGTCTGCACGTCACGGATGAAGTTACTGACCAGAAATTCCGGGTTATACGACGTGTTCACCGTTGCCAGGAAGCGGTTAACTTTCCCCAGCGTACGGATTACGGCGTTACTGGTTTCCGGCCCCATGTTCTTCATCGCACGCATCAGGCGCGGATCATGAAGTTTAATGTAGTAAGTTTTGCCGTCCTTTTTGGTGGTGAAGTAGCGATCCGCCATCATTGCCATCGGCACAGGGCGTTCGACAACTTCGCGACGGGTTTCACCGGTTTCCGGATCAACACGCTCTGCAATCGCACGCATGGTGTCCGGTCGCTCATTGGTGAATACCTGCCAGTAATCCTTGTCTGGATTATCCTGTACCAGTTTCAGGAAGGCGTTACCCACTTCATTTTTGCGATTGCGGATCAGCGATTCGCTCAAATCCTGTATCGCCTGAGTGGAAGGAGACTGTGCGCGGGATGCACGCCCCATGGCCTGCTTACTTTCACGCCCGCCGATGGTGAATCCCTTGCCTGTACGTGGCAGTGACACCACACCGTCAACATCCTGCCCTTTCAGGGGAACGTAGTAACGGTAGGCTTTCTGCCAGGCATCCACCACGCCGCTCTCTTCCAGTCCTGCCTCACGGATAATCTCACGGCGACGGGCCAGCATATCGTCAATAATCCCTGCCAGACGGTCATACTGTGCCTGTTTGCCGCTGTTACGCACACGCTGCATGATTTCCGCCGCTTCCGCGTTGGTCATCCCCGAACCGCCGTCCGGCATTTTCGGGTTGATTTTCGCGATATGCGCGTTACGTTCCGGCGCGTGACGGGCGTAGAGGTACTCATCCAGATCGGCCTGCGCAATTTTGTAGTCCGCCAGTAATTTAGCCAGCGGCTGAACATAGCGCTCCTTCATCACGTTCAGGTCGTTTTCCGCCTTCCCGTGGAAGAGTTCTTCCGCCATATAAGCGTTGTTACTGTCGTCTATTTTTCCGCCAGTTTTACGGATATTCTCCTGAACAGCTTTCAGCACCTGGAATTTATCCTGCATCTGGCGCACAAAACGCGATGCAATTGTCTCTTCCGGTGTCAGACTGCTGGTACGGGAGTAATGCGGCCCCTTGCGAATATCTTCAGGATAGAGTATTTTATCCGCAGAGCCGCGATAAGAATGTTCCCCTTTGGGCAATTGGAGCCCTCTGTGCAGAAGGTTATCGCGGCTTAATTTTTCTCTCCGGTACAACGTTAACCCGGTCATTTCCATACTCTTCAGTTTTTTTCCATTTTCTGTACCGTAAACAGAAGCTACCTTGTTGATTTCCAGACGCGACCGGACAGCCTTCATGTGTACCGCTGACACCACCGGATCACCATTTTTATCCACGGCATCAAGCAGCATCACAACCGCATTTCTTTCTGTCGCTGAGCGGTAAATTGCATCCGGATCGTGCATCAGTTCCGGTAGTCTCTCGATAACATCCATCGGCACCACATGTTTCACACCATTGGTGGCCTTACGCACAGTGTCGCGGGAGATAACCAGCGGCAAATCTGGTGCGCCAAGGTGACGCAATACCGGCGGCGTACGCCCGATGTTTACCGTTAAATCCGTTGAGCGCAGAGACTTCATCATTCTGGCAAGGTCATCACGATAACGCTCGCCCTCACCTTCCGGCACTTTGAACGGATCAGGCTTACCGCTACGGGAGTACTGAGACGATGCGCCAGCGCCATCCTCACGCGGCGTGTAACCTTCCCGCACACGCTGGCCTAACGTGCGAATAGTTTCGCGAACAAGTCTGATATCGTTCAGCTCTGTCGGCTTCAGTAACCCCGTGCGACGCAGTACCCCTTTGACCAGGGCAACAACACGCTCCCACGCCGCCACAAATTTATTCGGCTGTTTCTCCGCCATATGTGCCAGAAATTCACCCGCCTGCACTTCCGGTGATTCCTTACCATAAGACGCATCAACCTTACGCCAGGCTTCACGGATGGTGGCGTTATCACTGTCACGGGTTTTCAGCACGGTCTTAATAATCGTCTGATATTCCGCTGGCGTGACTACATGCTCCATTGCATGGTGGATAATCTCGTGACGCAGCTTCTCGCGAACGGTCCGCCCGTCAGGGATGTTATCCGCCACCAGGACAATTTCACGTTTATCCGGACGATAGAACGCATGCACCCTGCCGTAACCGTCGAACGATTCACCCGCCAGCGCTTCAGCCTCTTTCTGTGACTTCACCACGCGGACCTTCAGGTCACTGTCCTTAATGCCACTAATCACGCCACGGGCAACCGCTTCAACCTGCGGGACCGGGCTGCCTTTGGCTTCCGCACTGCGGTTAACATCCGAAATGAGATTGCCTTCAGGTGTGCGGGTCACGCCCTTACGGGAATAAAACGCAACGCCCTTGTCCGTCTCACGGGTTTTCAGCGTACTGAACAGGTGATCGAATGCATCACGAATACCGCCATCCAGTTCCGCATTCGTCGGATAAGCCCAGGTGTTATCTGTGTTGTGCTCAGGTGCCTTACGGATATTGACCAGATAATCATTCTCCACGCCAGCCGTACGCGCTTTATCCTGAACATAACGCTCAAAGGCACGCGCCGCCATTTCAACATCCGTTGACCAGTACGGTTTTGAGCGCACCTCATCGAGAAGCGCTGAACGACGCGGCATGTCACTGCTGTTGATCGCTTTCATCACGCCTTTAAACGCGTCGTAAACCTCCTGACGTACCGGATATTCCGCATCAACATATCTGCCGTCTTTAAATACGCGCCCGGCACGTTGTGCTTCCGTCATATAGTCGCCACCTGACGTGATCTTCCCGTCAGTGGAAACATCATAACGACCAAAATAATTATCCAGTGAATGGAACCATTCGTGGGCCAGCGCCCCCGGTCCGTTACCTTTTGTCAGGTTGATTGCCACCTCACCCGGCTCATAGTGTGCCGCCGCCTTACCCTTACCACGGGCACCAAAAGCAAGCCCAAGACGACCATTCAGGGAAAGCGCTTTTGTCGGAACGTTCAGCACGTCAGCCAGGTCATGCAGCGAGTCATAAGCCCGGTTCAAATCAGCCTGACGACGCGGACCTTCCACATAATTACCAAACTGCACACCACGGAAACCAAACGCATCACTGAACTGCTCCGGCGAAACATCCCCTTTGCGGCGTTCTGGTCCGGTGCGGTCGCGGTTAGTGGCGTTACGCTGCTCCTCACGCGAAATCTCCCGCATCTCCTTCACATGACGAACAAGCTCATCACGATGTGAATCAATGTACTTACGCGCATCACTGGCTGACTTAAAACCACCTCTCACCCGCATTTTGTTTTTGCCGTAAGCGATAAAAATATCGCCACTACGGGTATTCCGGTAAACGTCAAAGCTGATTTTGTCATCTGGTGACGGTGCTGTTTTTTCATCACCTTTCGCCCGTGACTTTTCCTCCTGCTCTGCAAACCAGGCTTTCGCCTTTGTCAGTAATTCATCCCTGCTTTCCGAGAAAAAGAGGTTACTCCCCTTATTGTCCTTATTGCGCAGTGAATAAAGTTTCTGTGGCGGATCGTAACGCTTCCCTCCGGCCGCCTGATACACACCGGATACCACCCGATAAGCAGAAGCCTTGTCCATCTGTGAAGGTGGCAGCGTGCGTAACAGTTGCCAGGTATCCGCATAACGGGAAGGCATTCTTCCCTCCATCCACTCAGCAAGCCGTCCGGCAGTCACTTTTCCTTCCAGCATTCCCGCCACGCTTGTGCGGATGCTCTTTACACTCTCCACCCACTTCACCGCATTGAGTTTCGTTTTCGCGGGAATATCACTGCGGTACAGCGCAATCATTGCCAGTGTGTCAGCGTCGGCCCCTTCGTTCGCCAGTTTTGCATAGTCCGGTTTCGGGAACACTTTGCTCAGCGGCTGCGTGAAATAATCCCTGTCTTCCAGCGTTTTACCCAGTGTTTCGGCAAGCTGTGCATAACGGTGTTTTGCCGCGCCCTTAATCTCCTCGCCAAAGTCTTCAATTTTTGCACCACGCGCCTGCTGGTGAGTGCTCGGTTTATCTACCGGCACCTCAGTATCCGGAACATCGGTTATGGTCTGGCGATTATCCCCGGTCTGTCTGCGTGCTTCTGCCTGCTGTGCCAGTTCCGGAAGGGAGTCACGAACCATACGAGGGAGTGATTCAGGATGTGGCATATCAACCCCACGCTGACTTTCAGGTGCAGGAAGTCCTTCACGCACTGGTGCTGTGGCGTTCTGCTCATCCGGTGACGGCAGACCACGACGAACCGGTTCGCCCTCCAGTATTTCCCCCTGGCGACCAGCGGCATTTTCCGGTGCCTGCGCACGTCCTTTCTGGAAACTCTGGCCCTTCACCTCACCGGTTGTGGTAAAACGACCACCACGTCCGGCCTGATTTTCATCCGGCGTACGCGCCACTTCTCCCGGTAACGGATATCCCTGTCCGGGATGAATATCGCCGGGAGCGGGAAGGCGTGGACGCTCAGTTAACTCCTGTGCTGTCGGACCGGCATCACCTTCAGCCATCTGGGAACGCACCAGTTCTTCCGCCGTCGGCGCGTTGCCACGGGCAAGACGGGCCTGCACTTCTGTATCATCCCCCGTAAAACCACGGAATCGCGGGTCACGCATGAACGCGGGCTGTTCCATCGGATCAGCATCAGTAATACGCTCTCCGTCAGCCAGAGTGTTAATGGTCTCCGTTGCCACATCTTCAGAGAACGCAGGATTATCCATTTCAACGGCATACTGATTCTCGCCTTTCTTCACTACGGACGGTTTCAGGCCGGTGGCGCTGGCATTGCGGAAAACGTCGCTCCCCAGAGCACTTTTTTCATCCGTGAAATAACGGTTGTCCGGACGCACCTTTTCAATGCGTTCTGCTGGTCTGGACGCACCACTCCCGTTAATTTCAATACGAACTTCATCCGGATCGCGGAACCGCACCGTCGGGTAAATACTCCCGTCGCCATCATCCGCATTTTCCGGCTGTGGCTGTGCCTCCGGTCTGGCCTCCTGCTGAGGGCGAAGCACATCACGGATAGCCTGTAACTGCTGCTCTTCAGTATCAGTACGCCCTTCCTTCAGGCTGAGTTTTCGGTATTCCTCAAGCAGTTCAGGGCGCGGCTTCGCCTTCAGCTCATCCATTACCGCCTGTCGCTTCGCCTGTTCATCCAGTTCATTCAACAGCTGGCTGGCGGCTTCCCGGCGATGAACGGCAGACGTGTCTCCCTCATGTGCCATATCCGCATCAGCATACTGTTCCAGAAGCTGCTCGCGATTCATCCCCTGCATGGATTCACGATGCTGTGCCACCGGATCAACCGGTTCGGGTTGCGGAGCCGATTCGTCCTGAGGAACGCTTTCAGCCTCACGCATGGCGGTTTCTTCTGCGGCATGACGTCTGCCACGATATCCGGCAACCGCACCGAATGGTGCCCCCATCGCAGCACCAAGGGCTGCACCTTCGATCGTTGCGTCAGCCACGCCCTCCCCCGGTGACACATCCATTCCGGCGGTCTCACGCAATGCCGTGTTTTCCTGATAGCGTGAATAGCCACCCTGCGCCGCATTAATCGTCCCCTGTTCCGTGGCATTTCTGACAATGCCGCTTTTAACGGTCTTCGCCGTGCCCCGCATCGCCAGATTAAGCAACTGAGCATCGCCCAGTTTTGCCGCCATGGCATTCACAGCCAGCAATTCAGGATCGGTTGCCAGCTGCGCGCGCACCTCATCGGCAACACGCTCTTTTGCCAGATCCATTTTCTGGCGATCAGTAAGCTGTGCGTGCTGCGGATCTGCATCAATTGACAAAAACGTCTGCTGAAATTTCGGGGACTTCGCCAGCTCAGAGTAATCCGCGTTAAGAACAGAGTCTGCTGCTGCCATTGCACTCTGCCCCTGTGCGCTGGCTGAGGAATGGGTGATCAGGCCTGCCTGGAATAAATCCGGCATTTTTTTATCGACAGCTTCTGCTGCCAGTGCGGTAGCTCTTTCCGGCTGCATCCCTGCCGCAATGTATTTTTTCTCCAGCCCGGCGGTCAGCACTTTTCGCAGAGTGACTTCACCCAGCTTTTTAGTCACACCGCCTGCAACCATATCCGGTACAAGCGCACCAATCAGGTTTACCCCTTTCGCTACCCAGACCGCAGAATCATCATATCCTTCAGTCATCGGTGTATTCAGCGCCCGCTGCGCCCCCGGCGACATCTTGCCAGTCAGCCATTCATCCGAGGCTTTAGCGCCGCCACTGACTGCCTTGCCTGTGACCTTCAGACCTTTACCGACAATATCAGTAACCGCATTTTTTCCATCAGGCAGAGTGTCGATGACCTCATCCGCCCCCTTGCTGCCACCGACAAAAATATCCTGAACAGTTGCGACTCCCGGCAGCCCCATACGGCTGAACTCATTTAAAATACGCGCCCCTGTTTTTACCGGGCTCTGAATCATCGCATCACCGAGTCCACGGGCCATTTCCCCTGCCCCCCGGACGGACTGGGCGACACCTTTCCCCATAGTTGGCAATACATCGCCCAGGCTGAACGACGTGCTGTTGTCCTTCCAGCGATTGGGATCGGAGAAAAACGCATCATAGCGGTCAGTCTCGCCCGGCTGCTGAATGTTCAGGCTGTTGCGGTTCTGGTTGCCAAATTGCGCTTCAGGGCGCTGTTCATCGGAATAAGCCATACAGACTCCATAAAAAAACCCGGCACAATGACCGGGTATCAGGAAATAGTATTAACGGGAATGGTGAATTACTGCGCGTAATTCTGTTTCAGACCACGGATAAACTCAGATGCAGAGGCCGCACTATCATCTCTGGCCTGTTCCCCCTTGGCCTTTTGAATACGGAGAAAATTCGCATACCCGTTCTCCAGCAATTTCTGATTCTGAGGCTCCAGCATTTCTGGCTGACGGGAAGCAACTTCTCTGGCGAATGCCTGCTTATCCGGATCATCACCCGCCCAACTGGTAATCCCTTGTTGAATTTTTTGCTGCTGAATTTTCTGCTGATGTTGCGGTGAACCAGTTGCAGCGTAATACTCATCCACCGCCGCCTGAGCATTCCCGCCGTTCTTGATCGCTTCCGCCGCTACACTGCTGGCTCCTTCCTGAAGTTTCGCCAGAGAAAGTCCCTGCTGCTTCGGCGTGAAATAGCCGAAATTTTTCGAAATTTCCGCGAATTTACTGCGATCCCTGACAAGCTCAACAGCCTTATCAACAGGCACCGCCAGCACGGTTTGATCATCAGGATGTGCACTGCCGTATTCTGTTACAGGTTTATGCGCGGTGGAGCCATCGCTGTATGTGAGATCAAGGCCAATAAGTACGTACCCTTCCTGCTGCGCCGGTACGATACTGCCAATCCTGGCCTCTTTTATCGTCTTTTTCCCGGTTGAATCGGGCATGCCAATACGCTGTTGCAGTTCCGGGCCAAACACCCCGGAAAGGACATCAAGATTCTCCGGCGTATTAAGTGAAGCGATAGCCCTGTCCGGCTTGTCATCAAAGATTTTTTGCAGGTTGTTCACGGCCTGACCCGCTTTCGCTACATAGCCATCATTCGCCATCAGCCTCAGCGGATTACCCTCTGACAACTGGCCGTAAAGACGCATTGCTGCATCCCGCTCGCCAGCATCCACAGCCTTTCCAAGCGCCGCCATCACAGGCTGATCGCGCGCCAGCATATCGTTATACTCAAGCCGTCGCTGGTTGTATTTCTGCATCCGGAGTCGCTGCTGCTCCATACCCAGCGACGCATTCCGGTAATTCTGGTTGGCGTTAAATTCACGTTCTTTAAGCGCATAATCACGGTCATCAACTTTGGCTTTGTAATCAAAGTCACGCTGATCAACGTTTTTATTATGTTCAAACTGCGACTGCGCAAACTCAAAATCTCGCTCGTTATTTTTCTGTTGCTGAGCAAGCTGTGCTTCTCGCAAACCAAGCTCCTTACGACGGGTCATTGCCTGGTCAACCGTGCTGAATCCGGCAAGTAACCCCTGTGCAAATCCGCTCATTCACCACTCCTTAAAACAACGAGCCAGCAAGACCACCTATGACAGCACCAATAGCCGCACCGGGGAGACCACCAACGGCAGCGCCCATAGCCGCCCCCGTACCAATGCCCGTACCGATATTCTGCTTGTTCTGCGCTTTCTGTTGCGCCGCCATCTGCTTGTTAGCAGCCTCAATTTCTTCACGTCGCCTGTCGGCGTCACTTATTCCCTGTAATGCCTCTCGACGTGACTGATTCGCAATATCCAGTAAACCGTATCCCATATCGTTCCCCTTACCCTGACACCAGTTGTCCACCAACACTCAGTTGCTGTCTTGCAGGTGCAGAAGCACCAGTCAGTATGTTCATCTGGCGATCCTGCTCTGCTTCCCGTATACCATTTTTCGCGCCAGCAATTGCCAGTGCATTACGTAAACCCAGCGTGTTACTGTTGGGATTATCCGGACGGTTTACCCCGTATCTCGCCATCTGGTTATCCTGTGCCATCTGCGCTGTACGGAGACTGGAAGTGGCAAGGCCACCTACCCGGGCAAGCTGTGCATTCATCAGGCTGTTGTTCTCACCAAGGTCAGCCAGCCTTGCCACGCGGGGCAAATATCTGGTTCGCCAGTCGTCGTATTGCTGGCGTGTCAGCGCGGCGGATGTCTGCCAGTCACCCTGTGGGCGGGCTGCGCCTGAATAACCAGCCCTTGCGAGAGTTTCGTATTTGCCATACTCCATAATTACAGTCTCCAGTTCTGAGCCTGATGCTGAATAGCATTAGCGCCGGTGCCTGGCGTTTTAGCGCCGCCACCACCTCCGTTACCGCCAGCCTTATGCATCGCGTACGCACCTACAGCTCCCAGACCAGCGCCAACAAGAGAAGCTCGCCCCTGTTGTTTCGTAAACGCCGCCTGTGCATCCGATTTGGCTTTTGCCAGACTGCTGTCAGCCAAGGAGTTAAAACTCTGTAACGCATCTGCCTTCTGACCGGAACCGAGAGCCGCAACATCCTGTAGCCCGGCAACATACTTATCTGCCTGCGATACCTGCCCCCGTGTGGTTGTGTCAATCTGCCCGGTTACCTGATCACTCTGGTTCGCATTCATTACCGCGTTAAAGCGACCACTGGACGGGTCAACACCGGACTGAGCAAGATTACCCGCCAGCTCCTTCCGTGCTTCGCCAAACTGTTTCTGATACCCCAGATTTGTGGTGCCAGCAATATTGTCGTACTGCTGCTCACTGTTCAGGTCATCGACCTTTTCCATGAAGTTATCTTCAGCCGGGCGGAGGATTTTTTGATAATCCTGCCACCCTTTCCAGGCCACTTCTTCCTGTGCTATTTGCGCTGCTGTTGGTTTTACTTTGGTATCACCACCGCCTTTTTTTCCGCCCATTATGGCCCCCTGGATAACAAAAAACCCTGCCGGGGCAGGGTCAGAATGTGAATTGCAATTGGTTTACACACGATAATGAATACAGTGGCAGTCAGACCGCTATCCTGAACACCATGAAGCCATCCTCATCATCTGGCATTCGCTCAAAGCCCAGACGTTTTCCCAGCCGGATAAATCCCCGCCTTGCCGTGTGGAATTCAGCCCAGCGTCCGCCAGCCAGACGGGTTAATGTCTTCACCTCCGGCAGATAACGCTCAACACCGGCACTCCCCGTACACACACCCAGCAACACCAGAACATAAGGGATACCGTCGTCACTGAGCACAGAACGCAGCACCAGAAAACCATCCGGTGCCTCAAAGCAAAATGCCTGCTTTTTAAGGCAGGCGTCTTTAACTTCATTCATAAATTCAGGGTTGCGGGAATTTCTCACAACACGCTGCATATACCGGAGAATTGTGTCGTCCATTCTCTCACCAGAAACGGGTGCCATATCGGCTGAACCTCAGCAACCAGTTGACGGGGACTTTCGTCCCCGTCGCGGTTTTCCTACTGCTTACACTGTAAGAACGCCGCAAACTCCGCTCCCCACAAATTCAGCCGGAACTCACACAGCGAACCGTGTAACATCCAGATGGTGAAGATTACCGTCATGCAAATTGTGACGGTGATAAGCGATTTTTGCGACATAGCGCTTGCCTCCTGAGTGGAGAGGCGCTAACCTTCTACTTGTCAAGGAAAGAAGTGTCAGGGCCTCGGGTTAACGTTAAAGTTGACTCGGGGCCTTTCCACATCAGGCCTTCAGGTTCACCTTCCAGCCATCAGCCGAAAGGCACCCGCGCATAATCTACGATTTTTGCCCTGCACGGGCAACAAAAAACCCGCCATCACAGCGGGTTATGACATGTTGTCGGGTATTACTCAGAATTTCAGGCCAATGCCTGCAAATAAACCATCAGTTTTCCAGTCGCCAGAGCCTGAGCTTTCATAAGTGACGTCCATAGTAACACTTTCATTGAAGTTAAATTGCGCGCCGACAGACCATGCAATAGACGTTTTTTTGGTGCTGTTACTTTCAGAAAAACTACCGGCACCATGATTAAGATTGTCGTTAATTTTCAAGTCAGTGGTGACTTTTGCAACCCCCATACCAGCCATTGCATACACACTGAGGTATTCGTTAAACCGCCACGAAGGACCGGATAGTAGACTCCAGTAATTAGCCCTGATATCAGTTCTCGCTGAAGCTGCCGGATTTTTAACCTCTCTGGATTCATCTCCTGGGTTAATATCAATAAATGCCTGCGCATTAGTCATAGAACGCGCCCATGTAAAAGATGTTATAACACCAATCTCATCCGTTATCTCATAACGATACCTGATGCTCATCCCCTGAGGAGATTTGCCTTTGCCATCATGCCCCCGGACAGAAGCATCTGCATATTCGCCTGAATTGAAGTAGTGTCTGTTTGTAAAACGGTTAAAAGTATCAAGATTATAAAGACTTAAATCCTTAACAAAATTGTTCAGTCCAGAGAGCTGAAGATGAGCGTATCCGAAAGAAACTGTACTGTCACCTTGTGCTGCACAGGCAGGGGCTGCTACAAAACTCATCACAAAAGTTGTGCACGCAAAAATAATTCTGGTATGTTTCATTTTTAGACTTTTCCTATAATAAAATAACCCCGTATTATCTAAGATGAATTTAGTTTTATTACTTAATATTCATACTGACAGGCATATCAGTCATACATTGATGAATTAATGACCAACACTTTATCTATATACGGCTTCCGAATATCCCATGTTGCACGACCGGAATAATGCTCACAGGAATATATTTTATTTCCTGTAGCCCCCGTTGATGTGGTGTAAATCGGTCGGTCATAAGGTGTACGCTGCCAGTTATAATACCCAACCAGTGCAGGCATAATTGCGCATGGATATCCAAGATCCTTCTCAAACTTGATATCAACTGGTATTAACTTCGCGTCAAGCAGCATCATTTCGCCATGGTAAATCATCTCACCCGACGGGTTATACATGGCAATACCATACTCAGAAGGTTGAGTAACCATATTCGCAAAAGCATAAACAGTCGTAACACCAGGATTCGTTCCCCTGACAATTTGATGAAGCCTTAAGGCATGATATCCATCAATCTGTTCATGTGTGTACATGACATCGGCCTTTTTCTCTGTTCTGATAAAGAAAAAACAACTTTTTCCTGACGGGATTGATGTTTTAAAAAAAGCCTTCTCAGTCGCCGGAATAGTTCCCTTATTGATCAGACACTGAGGCGTAAACCCCGGGCTTATCCACAAGCTGCCATCTGGTTTCGTAATGCTTAAACCATACATACAACTCACCCCCAGAATGTATAAATATATGACCCCATCCCCTGCTCAAGATTCGACCACGTCACCGTATTGCCATTAATGGTTATCTTCGGTACTTTCCGGTCCTTAAATACATTATTCCACGGAAATAATGAACAGACTGCCTGCAATGTTTTCCCTTCTGGTTTATTCGTATACGTTTTTGATCCCGACTCCGCCGTAAACCTGTCCAGGAAAAATATGGGAGTAAGCACGCCCGTAACATTAACATTGTTTCTGTTGTATATTGCAAAACCATATTCTGCCAATGTCAGCCTCCGGCTCAGCTTAACCTGCCTATGCGAACAGCCAGGCGTCCGTTCTGGTCATAAACTTCAATTTTATCATTGCGGATCACCAGCCAACATTCTGATTAGAGTAACGAATTGTCAGTTGCCCCTGCGACGTAACACTAAAAAGGCCACCAATATTCAGGTTACCCTGAGAATCAACCTGAAAGTTTCCGTTCTGAATAACGGCACTCCGGATAACTGGCGAAGTGATACTTACCCCGGCTTTTACTTCATCTGCCACAACCTTCCGCGACACCAGTGTTTCAATCACCGCGTCATAAATCATCGCTTTCGGGATCACGACCTTGCCACCTGATACCGCAAACGGATAGGCGGTGTTATCCGGGTTGTTCGGGTCAAAGACAAACAGCTGCGACGCAGAAATTGCAACCTGGCTTACCGGCTTCCCTTCACCATCTTTTCCTGCAACAATTCCGATCCCCGCAGTAATTCCCTCAACACCGGTCTTTTTTGACCACATGGCCAGGAAAGCTTCACCGCCTTCTTTATCCACCTTAGTGATGCGCTCATTTACCTTATTAAGCTCTTCACTGGTTGACTTATTCATCCCCGTAACACGGGTATCAATACCACCGATAGTTTTCAGTGTTTCTTCCCTGAGATTACCCACAACTTCCGTCGTCTCGATTGCCGCGTCCTTTACTGCCTGCCCCTGAGCATTCTTTATTTCCTTACGCAGCTCTTCCACCACCGGTGACTTTGCAGCCTCCTCCTTGATCTGGTCAATAATGGCCTGAACGCTTATCTGGGTTTGTGCGGGAGTGCCTTTTACCGCGTTCCATGGCCCTTTCACTCCCGCTGCATTAACAAAGCGTATCCAGTAGAATCCCGACCAGCCCGGATCAACCGGATCACCGTAAACCTGCCCCGGCGTCGTGGCAACCAGCACCGCATCCGAAAGGTCATCCTCCGTACCCCGCCAGATTTCAGTCAGTGAATGACCGCGATAATTCGGCATATCCCATTCAAGCAGTACCGAGCCAAATCCCCCTGTCGCCTTAAAATTCTGAGGTTTCGATGGGAAATCAACGACCATTACAGAGCTGTCCATCTCAATCCCCGGATTAAGGGCATATGCGGCACCACCTGAAGTCCGGCGACGGGCCAGCTTCAGACCGACCAGTTCTTCACGGGTTACAAAAGCATGACGACCATCGCCACGTTGTCCTGTCCCTATCTCCATATTTTCCACAACCGCAGATAAATCCTTTCCTGCGCGCCACGGTTTTTTTGTCATACCGGCAGCTCCGACATCGATGTACTGAGTGTAATACGTTCAACCTGACCAAAACCGGAAACCAGTATCTGCCAGTTTTGCCCGGTTGCAGCAGGTAATCTCACAACGCTTCCCGAAAAGCTTCCAGGTGCAAGGTGAATCACCGGAACATCATCTGCCAGCACAGTAATTCCCACCCGCTCTGGCGTCGGAGACTTCACCCTGAGACAGGAGAAAGAGGTTCTTTCCGGAAGGGAAAATACCTTTGAATGCCATCTGATTGTCGACGGCAAACTCCCTCCGGCGATCGCAGACATGTTTTGTCCTGATACCACCCGCATAACATCGTTAACCAGGTCAACACATGCGCAGTCAAAAGGTGTACTGAGGTAGCGGATATCCATACCTGCCGGGTTGAAGACAAACACATCCTGCTTACCATCCGGTTTCGTGTAACAGGCAATGTATTCACCACGCCAGGGATAAGCCACAATGGAGGCCGGATTAAACTGACTCTGCCACTGTTCCGGCGAAATAATCTGCTCCGTCGCCAGAGCGGCATTACCGTTTGCATCAACAGACACCAGGCCATTTGTTCCTGCATACAGCACAAAGCCCTCCATCGCGACCATACTCCGCCTGCTCAGACACGCCTGCATTGAAGGGATTCTGGAACCAGAAATTGTGGACGGTGAGACCCCACTGAACAAATAAGGCTCACCCTTTGTCGCCACCACCAGTGATGTTCCGAGCGGACAGATAGCCACAATATCTTCTGCCGTCGTGTGACGATTCACTTCCGGCCATGCATACGGCAGATACGCTTCCGAAAACATCACTTCATTACCGGCAAACCCGGCGGCAATACCGTTAGCCATCAGGCAAAGGCCTGTCATATTCTCTGGCGGCGGCAGGTAATCCCATGTCGCCAGCGAAGGTCCAAGGTTTTTCGCCGGTATTTTGTCCGTGTAACTGAGCACGGATGCATCCAGTTCAGCCACAAGTAAAAAATCCGCCTCCCCTCCACCTGATGCAGAACGATAAATACGACGACGTTTAATACTGGCATTCTGCAATGGCACCGGAGCCAGCGTCAGTTGTACCGCAGTTCCCGGAGTACGGAGTGTTACCTCCAGAGACGCCGGACCTGGCGGACCTTCTTCACCATAATCTGAGACAAAGGTTTCCGTATAAAACCGGGTTTCATCATCATTCGGGTTATCGTCAGAAACATCACCGCCCTGCTGAACAGTACAGACAGGAGCTGTCGTCGGCGCGGGGATCCCCAGACGATACGATGATGTCGGGTGATTCCCGTCCCCTTTTGTGGCAATGGTCGCATCCGTCACTTTAGGAAAACGCCCGTCAGTGTAGTAAATACGCCCGTGGGGGTCCTGAGCGATCGGACTGCGGATCACATCCACCACATCCGGCCATGCAAACCAGAAATCGTCACGGTAATGAAAAATTGTTTTTGGCTTAATTGTGAATGTTTTCTCAACCCCGGATATCTGACGTTCTGGTGTAATAACACCAAACCGGAAATGGCAGTCCTCCGCCAGTACAGCGGAATGCTCGGGCAGCATGGATGTCACAACGCGCGGCATCATCCCACGCATCGTGGTGATATCGATATAGGGCATAGAAATTCCTTTGACTGCTTCAGGCTTAAAAATCAGGGGATTTATGATGGAATTCGCTAAAATCGCGATCGGTATCACTGCAACAGAGTGTTGCTATGATATTCTGGACAAGACGTAACAACTCACTAATTGTTATCAAACGTCTTTCTTCTGGTCGGGGAGCATGTTGCTCCCCCTTTTTTTACTGCATTACCACCGCAGCTGTAGCAACAAGAGCCAGCACACCACCAAGCCACACAAACAGCATGAAGCACATTGCGCCTGTGGTGTAACGTTTTCTTCCGATTGTCCGGCATCTCTCTTTATTCATCATCTGCACCTTCTGAACTATCAGAAGATTCTGCGCATCCGGCAGGACCGCCATCAGGCACCAACAAGCCGTCTGACGCTCACACCATACAGCCCGTTTTTCGCCATTCCCGTATACAGAAAGGTATTCACCGTCTTCGTGTGGATACCCATTTCACTGGCAAGGCGACAGGGTCTCGACTGGCGGTAGACATAACCGAACATCACCACCATCTCTGACATCGTCAGCGGGCGGGCAGCACTGTTATACGTCCAGACGCCGTTGTGTATGGCATCACTTATCTGCTCACCATCACGGAGCAACTCCGCATCCAGTTGCAGAAAATGACGCCCCTGGAACATACACCGCATCAGCCTGCCCAGCAGGCCATCACTGATTATCAGCCAGGATTCGTCAAAGTCCGGGATATAACGGCGGTTCTCCGGCAGGAAAAACTCCCTCGCCAGTATCACACTGTGCCCCTTCAGTAACGCCTGCAGACCATACTCCAGATAGCGATTCCTGGTAGCCAGAATCACCTTCATCGCAGCACCTTCCTGTTTTTTATGCCCCATGAAAAACGGCAGACCAGAGTCCTGCGCCTGCCGTCATACTTCATGTCACCTTCAGCAATTAAAACTCGAAGTTCACACCAACATTCCAGGAGGCATCGCCATCACTGAATGCCACGCCTGCTTTCGCTGCGGTCTGCTCGTTGAAGCGGTAACCCACACCCACTGCCAGTGCCTGCTCATCGCTGTAACCACCCACCGCTGCCGTGGCGTTGAATTTACCCACACTGTACGGCTGGAACAGACCTGTCAGGGCCGCAGACTGTGCTGCTGCACGCTTCATTTCCTTGTGGTTTTCATTAATCTGGCGCTGCTGGCTGTCCAGACGTGCTGAATGTTGCTGCAGCGTACGGGTATTGGCTGCAATCGCCTTGCTGTTTTTCTCAATGGATTGCGTGTTACGGGTGACACGGCCATCAATGGCACCAACTGCTGCATCAATACGGTCAGTACGACCAGACAGGGCCACCAGACCATCGTTAACAGAAATGGTGTTCTTTGCACCTTCTGCACGGGTCAGGGTGCCATCAGAACTCACACCAACAGTGGTACGCTCACGAACAGATTTGTCCAGGTCAACCAGTGCTTCATTAACACGCTTTCTTGCTGGAGCACTGTTATCCATCGTCAGTGAGCCATCTTCTTCGGCATACACAGTCGTGTCAGCAACAAGATCAGCCACAACATCCTTCACACCATAGCGCTCACCTGTACCGGCTGTCTCATCCAGAGTAATGTTGCCGTCAGCGTCAATTGCAAAAGTGGTGTCTTTATTCAGCTGTTCGATATTCCCAGAAATGCGAGAGTACTCTTTTGATAAAGCTGGAGATGTTTTCCTGATAGATAAATAAGCCTCAGTATCGCCACCACTTTTCACAGTTTTCAGATACTCTTCTGCATTCGCAGATGTAATAACCTTGGATATATCATCCTTAAGTGTTTTTATTTTTTCAACTTCTGTATCCTTTAACTTTTTAATATTTTCCAGCTTTAACTCAGGTAAGTAGACAGGATACGCAACAGAATTAAAATAATCCTGCATTTTACTTTTATCAGGTGTATTTCCGTGTTTTTCTAAATGTTTTTTTAAAATATCAGTAAACTCCTTTTCATTAAAGGTCATGATGCTTCCTGTTGTTGTATTAATAGCACCTAAAAAAACCTCTTTGTTTCCTTTTGCGTTTACTATCTTGGCACCTTCCCCATCATTGTAAAATTTTACGATGTACTTGTCCCCAATTTTTACGTCCTCAGGAGTTGCCGCAACAACCCCACCACTCACCAACAACAGACCGGCAACAGCAGATGAAAGAATAGTCTTTGTAAATTTCTTGCTCATGTGGTATACCCTATAAAATTATCTGTATACAAATAAAACAGTTC